>SDBT01006484.1_pt1 | contig 19411 bp, 16 predicted proteins | sample 2277101 | NCBI WGS metagenome assembly SDBT01 (sample SAMN10404973, study PRJNA504765) | marine sediment metagenome | isolation source: marine sediment core GS10_PC15, 103 cmbsf | place: Arctic Ocean: Southern Knipovich Ridge | collected 2010 | reverse complement strand
CCTTCCCAGTTTGACAATCCTTCCAACCCATCTGTCCATGAGATCACCACCGCCCGGGAAATCTTGCAGGATTTCCCCGGTGGTATTGATTACCTGGTTACCGGTGTTGGAACCGGGGGACACATTTCCGGTGTGTCCAGGATCCTGAAACAGAAGATGCCCGATCTGAAAGTCTACGCAGTGGAACCTGCCGAATCTCCTGTCATCGGTGGCGGGGAGCCAGGTCCGCATGGAATCATGGGGATCGGGGCCGGATTTATACCTGGCAACCTGGATACCTCCCTGCTGGATGGCACCATTCCGGTGGAGAAAGCATCCGCCTTTGATTTTGCCAGGCAGGCTGCTGAGAAGGAAGGTTTGTTCGGAGGCATCTCCTCGGGTGCTTCACTGGCGGCTGTGGCTGTTTTGCTGGAAAGCGTTGACAAAACATCCACCATCCTCACATTTAATTACGATACGGGTGAAAGATATTTATCGGTGGATGATCTCTTTTAAGAGGTTTTTGTATTTTTGAACGAATTACCCAGACCCGTTCAACTATGCTATTACCCCTGAAAATCGCCATTGATTTTGACGGCACCATCGTAGAGCACAAATATCCTGAAATCGGGAAAGAGATCCTTTTTGCTTTTGACACCCTGAGGGCTCTTCAGAAACAGCGTCACCAGCTTATCCTGTGGACCTATCGTTCGGGAAAGGAGCTGGACGAGGCCGTAGAATTCTGTCGTCAGAATGGCATTGAATTCTATGCAGTAAACAAAAGTTACCCGGAGGAGGAGTTTGACGAAGAGTATTCCAGCAGGAAAATAGAGGCCGATCTGTTTATCGATGACAGGAATATAGGCGGGTTGCATGGCTGGGGTGAGATCTACCAGATGATCAATCCCCATGAAAAACCCAACATTGAGGATGAATTAAAGAGGCTCCCGGGGAAGAGTTCCTTTTTAAAAAGGTTGTTTGGCCAGTAAATCAATACCCATGAGGAAGCTTCCCGGATCATTCCTGTTGTGTACCATGCTGCTGACCGGGGTTGCCTGCGGTCCCCGGAATGGAGTCACAGAAAGAAACACCAAACGCACGCCGGCACCGAAGAGGATCACCAGTCTGGTCCGGCCGGATAAACCCCTGACCATCGCTTTGGGAGATGATATCAGCATCCGGCTGGATTACCCTGATACCATTTCTGTCGATTCGGTGCAGGTTTTTCTGGGCGGCAGTTGGAAGCAAACACTGGATGGGGAACTCACCCAGGCTTCCCGGGGAGCGTTGGAGACCACCCTTGCAACGGCCGGACAAAAGACCGGGAAATCGGCACTCCGGTTAAAAGTATTTTTCCCCGGAGGGAACACCGAGAACCAGAGCAGGCAGATCACCTTCTTATCAGACCTTGAACCCCGGGAATACAAATACAGGATTGTGAATGAGTATGCACACGATCCGGCAGCTTACACGCAGGGATTGCAGTATGTGGACGGATGGCTCTATGAGGGGACCGGCAACTATGGAACCTCCTCGATTCGACGGGTTAATCTTGAGAGCGGAGAGGTATCAAAGATCAGGATCCTGGACCAGGCACTGTTCGGTGAGGGCATCACTGTATTGGGTGAGCAGATCTACCAGCTTACCTACAAGTCGCAGGTGGGATTCATCTATGATAAATCGAGCTTCGAAGAGATCCGGAAAATTTACTATCAGAACCGGGAGGGATGGGGACTCACCCACAACGGGAAGGAGCTGATCATGAGTGATGGAACCCATGTTATATATTTCCTTGACCCCGAAATGTTTACCGTCATCCGCCAGATAGAGGTGTACCATAAAAAAGGTCCTGCTAAAAGCCTGAATGAACTGGAGTTTATCAACGGAAAGATCTGGGCCAATCGCTACCATACCGATGAGATAGTGATCATTGATCCGGAAACGGGGAAGGTAGAGGGCCGGATCAACCTGAAAGGAATACTGAAACCTGCCGACAGAAAATCAACCACCGATGTTCTGAATGGCATTGCCTGGGACAGTGAAAAAGACAGGGTCTTTGTAACCGGGAAATACTGGCCTAAATTATTTGAGATCAAGCTGACAACGCGCTAGCTTCAGGCTGTCAGTTCGCCCGAGATCACTGTGACACTCCTGGGAATGATCCGGAACTGAACGGGACCGTGTCCCAGTGATTCTCCGTCGGTCTCAATCTGCAGGCGTTTGGGGCCATTGATTTGCAGAGAACGGGCAGTATAGGTTTCCACCTTGGAATGGTTGACAATGCTGCCGTTATAGAGACGCTTCATGTTGGCCAGCACATTCAGTTTGCCTATTTTCTTGATCAGCGTAATGCTGTAAAGGCCGTCATCAGCAATGGCATGCGGAACCTGCATCATACCTCCCCCATTGTACTTACAGATCCCCACGTTCATGGAAAAGATGCTGCGGTCCATGGTCTTGCCGTCAATATCGATTTCAGCCTTCAGTGCCCTGTAGCTGATCAGGCTGAAAAAGATGTTGTAAAAGTAAAGCAGCTGGCCGCTCTTTCCCTTGTCTTTCATGCGGTTAGAGCGTTCCACTACCCTGGCGCCAAAGCCCATTCCGGCAATATTGATAAAATAACGCTTCCATTCCTTTCCGTTCTTCACGTAATTCACCAGGCCTGCATCCTGGATAAAGGTTTTCTGTTGTTTGATGGTCAGTATGGCCTTTTCATAATCAGCCGGGATGTTGAACATCCGTGCCCAGTCGTTCCCGGTACCCACCGATATCATTCCAAGCATCACCTCTGTGGTAAGGATCCTCCCCTGGGCAAATACACCGTTGATTACCTCGTTCATGGTACCATCACCCCCCACCACAATAATCCTGGAATATCCTTCCCTTATTTTATTCCTGGCGATGACCGAAGCATGCAACCTGCGTTTGGTAAAGTGAGGTTCGAACCGGATCCCGTGTTTTTCCAGTAATTTATTGATGACGGGCCAGTCCCTTTCCGTTTTGCCGCCTCCTGCAGTCCTGTTTACAATGACTATCCAGTTCGATTTGTTCATGTCCTTCATTTTACTGATTTTCAAAGATAAGAAAATCTATCTCCTCGCATTCTTTATTCTATCTTTGCAGTATTGGAACCTAACACCTTAGGAAGTTATTCATAGAAAATGTTGAAAAGGTGTTTATAAATGGAAAATCATTGTTTACAATAACGAAATGGGTAAAAATAGCGGGCTACCCGAAAATAGTAAATTTGAATCCTGTTTTATAAAATCCAATCCTCAATAAACAAAAAGGCCGATGGGTAAAATAATTGCAATAACGAATCAGAAGGGAGGCGTGGGGAAAACCACTACAGCAATCAATCTTGGAGCAAGCCTTGCTGTACTCGAAAAAAAGGTGCTGATCATTGATGCAGATCCGCAGGCCAATGCCACTTCCGGTTCCGGATTTGATCTTAAAAAGGTAACAACAAGTATCTATGAATGCCTGATCGAGGATGCCGATCCCAAAAAAATCATTATGAACAGCGAGATCAGTCACCTCGACCTGATCCCCTCTCATATTGACCTTGTGGGAGCGGAGATTGAGATGCTGAACATGAATGAACGGGAATACATTATGAAAAATGTCATCGATCAGGTCAGGGAGGGGTACGATTACATACTGATCGATTGTTCCCCTTCCCTGGGTTTGCTCACTGTGAATGCATTGACAGCCGCCGATTCTTTGATCATCCCTGTCCAGTGTGAGTATTTTGCGCTGGAAGGACTCGGTAAATTACTAAATACCATCAATATTATACAGCGGGGTCTCAATCCCGACCTGGAGATTGAAGGCTTTCTACTGACCATGTATGACGCCCGGCTGAGGCTTGCCAACCAGGTGGTGGAAGAGGTGAGGAAGCATTTTCAGCGGATGGTTTTTGAAACCATCATCCAGCGGAATATCAAGCTCAGTGAAGCTCCGAGTTTTGGAAAACCGGCAGTCCTTTATGATGCAGAATCCAGGGGAGCTGTCAGCTACCTGAACCTGGCCAGGGAGATACTGCAGAAGAATGAAGAAACCCTGTTGAAGCAGGAAGAAAAAGTAATGGATTAATTTATACACCCTTATGGCACAAAAGAACGCATTGGGCAGAGGACTGGGGGCATTGATTGATGTTTCTGAAGATCAGGACAGACCGCTGCTCCAATCCCCTTCGGCGGTCAGTGAGATCCCTTTAAAGAACATCTCAATGAACCCGTTCCAGCCGCGTACCTCTTTTAATGAGGAAACACTGAATGAACTGGTGATCTCGGTGGAAAAACACGGCATCATACAGCCCATTACCGTGAGGAGAGCTGAGGATTCCTCCTATCAGCTTATCACAGGTGAACGGCGGCTAAGGGCTGCTCAGAAGGCTGGATTAAGGCGAATCCCGGCATATGTGCGTGAGGCCGGAGACGACAGTATGCTGGAACTGGCGCTTGTGGAGAACCTCCAGCGGGAAGACCTGGATGCCATCGAGATTGCCGTTTCCTTCCAGCGCCTCATCGAGGAATTCAGCCTTACCCAGGAAGGCCTGAGTGGCCGGATAGGTAAAAAGCGGGCCACCATCGCCAATTACCTGAGGTTATTGAATCTTCCGGCGGAGATCCAGACAGCCATCCGTGGAAAAAAGATATCCATGGGACACGCCAGGGCACTCCTGGCCATTGAGGAAAAGAAGCTGCAGCTGGATGTATTTGGCAAAATCCTTTCACAGGATCTTTCAGTCAGGAAAGTTGAATCTCTGGCTCAGCGGGCGAAGATGGATGACACAACCACGCAAACTGCGGATACGGAACAACGGTCAGACTACGAAGATCTCAGGGAGCACCTATCCCACTATTTTGGTGCTACCATCGAGTTTAAGCGAAGCAGTAAAGGAACAGGACGCATCGTTATACCCTTTAAATCTGATGAGGACTTGCAACGCATTGTAAGCATACTCGATAAACCGGGTAAATGAACAGGATCATTCAGGTGATGTTTCTTACTGTTGTACTGGTTTTTCCGGCCTTCAGCCAGGAATCTGATTCAATTGCTGCTGGCCGGGAATCTGATTCAATTGCTGCTGGCCTGGTATATGATTCAATTGCAGGGATCCCGGAGAGTGACATGCGCCTTGCCGATACGCTTCTGGTCGAACAACCAGATTTCAGCCACTCAGCCTCAAAGGCCATCATGTATTCACTTGTGCTTCCGGGCCTTGGTCAGGGCTACAACAAAAAATATTTTAAAATTCCCATTGTATATGCTGCACTGGGAGGCGTTGTATATGCCATAGTATATAATACAAAAAATTACCGTCAGGCAATCATCGATTATAACCTTGCACCGGACGACGACCTCGAAAGATACGTCCGGGGCTGGCGCAGGAACATGGAACTCAGCTATATTGGACTGATTGCTGTATACGCCCTGCAGATAGTGGATGCCTATGTGGATGCCCAGCTCTACAGCTGGGATGTCAATGACAATCTTTCCCTCCGTGTTGCTCCCTCCCTGCAACCCATGATGATACCATCCACCGGTTCAGGTCAGGTTTACGGGCTCACATGCAGATTTGATTTAAAAGGAAGATGATGGAGAAGAAAAGCGAAAAAGGAATCACGATAATGATCGTGGTATTCATGATGTTTATTGTGCCACTTCTAGAAGGCCAGATTTCCATTCCGGATAGCATTCAATCCCTTGATCCAACCACAGGTATTGATGCTTTTACCATGGAGGGTGAGGTAGCACTGAAGACGGGCGATAACCTGGACAGCCTGCTCAACCTGTGGTATGTGAACCAATCGCTGGAGAATGCTGTGGATGATTACTCTCCCGAAGCCGATACCCTGATCCCCGATTTTTCCGACTCGGTCTATTTGCAGCGCCTCGCTGAAATCCCCTCGGTGGTGGATCTGACCTACAACAGGATTGTCAAGAATTATATCAATGTGTATACAAGGAAAAGAAGGGAACAGGTGCGGATCATGCTTGGACTATCCGAATACTACTTCCCCATCTTTGAAGAGATCTTTGATTATTACGGAGTCCCCTACGAGCTGAAATACCTTTCCATCATTGAGTCGGCCCTGAATCCCAGGGCGGTTTCACGTGCAGGTGCAGTGGGTACCTGGCAATTTATGTACCGTACAGGCAAGCATTACGGACTTACCATCAACTCCCTGGTGGATGAAAGGCGGGATCCGGTTGCTTCCACCCATGCGGCTGCACGGTTCCTGGTGGACCTTTATGAGATCTATGGTGACTGGACCATGGCCCTTGCCGCTTATAACTGCGGGCCAGGAAATGTGAACAAAGCCATCCGTCGGTCGGGCGGAAAACGCACCTTCTGGGAGATATACTATTTTTTACCCAGGGAAACACGGGGGTACGTTCCTGCATTCATTGCAGCAACCTATGCCATGAATTACCATTCCGAACATCTGCTTGGCAGTGCCCCGCTAACATTGCCCAGGTATACCGACACGCTGGTGGTACATGAACAGGTGCACCTGAAACAGATCTCAGAAGTGCTCGGGATTCCCATCCATCAATTGCGCGATATGAACCCCCAGTACAGACAGGATGTGGTGCCGGCAACCGCAAAACGAGGGTATTCGATCAAGATACCCATTGAAAAGACAGCCAGCTTCATTGATCTGCAGGATAGCATTTACACCTATAAGGATTCGGTTTTCTTTGACCCGGGAAAAATGGTGGCCACTCCCCTCAGGTATTCATCCGGGTACAAGGTGGATCTCCCGGCAGATAAATACGACAAGCTTTATTATACGGTGCATTCGGGCGACAATGTGGGATATATAGCTGACTGGTATGATGTAAGGGCTTCCGATTTGCGGTACTGGAACAACATCAGCCGGAACATGATAAGGACCGGGCAGAAACTGGTGGTTTACAAACCCAAGGGAAAATCAGCCCGTTACAGGGAGGTCAGCAACATGAGCTTTTCTCAGAAGCAGCAGTTTGCCGGAAGGGCGGTTCCCACATCCTCCGGCAACTCATCAACCGTGAACGGGGGAACCACTCAGACCTCCGCAGTTTCAACTCCCACCCCTACAGGGTCGGGTGATTATGTCACCTATGTGGTAAAGCGGGGAGACACCCTGTGGGAGATTGCCCGAAGATATCCGGGTACCACAGAGACCGGTTTAGCCAGACTGAACAACATTACCAATTCTTCAGCGATCCGGCCCGGACAGGTGATCAGGATTAAACCCATTATATGAAGCCAATCCGGACCTTCATATTCTTTGCGGCGGTATTGCTGCTGCTGTACATTGTTGCACTCCTTATACCCGAACAGGGAATTGGTGTCTCCGGCGACTACCGGGTCAATTTCATTAACTTGAATGACATATTCCGCAAGGATACCCTGGATAAGTCAGAGAACGTGAAACAACTCCTGGCTGAATCCTTTGTCACCGACGATCCGGAAGCAGACCCGGTGGTTGATCTTTTTATGCCAACCGAGAGTGTACCCACACCCACACCCACAAAACCTGCCATTACCCCGGCAAACAAAGACAGTCTTCAAAAATCGGTATACAGGATTCAATTTGCAATGGGGGGATCGAATTTACTATACCCCTTCTTCCATGATCTGGATGATCAAAAGGCCGGGATTTCCAGGCGGACCAGGATACTCCATTTTGGCGATTCACAGTTAGAGAATGACCGGATGACTGCATTGATCAGGTACCGGCTTCAGCAGCATTTCGGGGGAACAGGGATCGGTCTTGTCCAGGCCATTCCACTCTATTGGGGCAGCATGGCCTATAAGCAGGACCAGAGGGGAGAGTGGCTGAGGTACACTTTCTTTGGGAAACGAGATTCCACCATCAAACATAACTCCTATGGTGTGATGGGCGCTTTTGCATCGGTTCCCCTGGCAACGGACCGGGAGTGGCCAATGCTTCACTACCGGTTTAACACTTCCCGCCGTGGAGGACAATGTGATCGCATCAGGATCTTTCTGCACTCATACGTTGACAGTGCCTCGGTGGTGTTTCAGGTAAATGACACCATCGCTGATACCCTGAAGCATATTTCTGATGGTTTCAGTGTGGTGGATTACAGACATCATGGTATGGTGAAAGATTTAAAGGTATTCCTGGACCTGCCGGAAGGAGGAAGGATCTATGGGATCTCCTTTGAATCAGACAGTGGACTGCAGGTGGACAATATTGCCATGCGGGGTGGTTCGGGCCTCATATTTACGAAGATGAACCGGGAGCAGCAGCAATCCATGATGGAAATCCTCTCGCCAGGTCTGATCCTGCTGCAATTCGGGGGGAATGTAGTACCCTATATGAACCCCGGATACTACCAGCGGGCATTTAAAAAAGAGCTGCAATTCTACAAAGAGATCTGTCCGGGTGTTCCCATCATTGTGATTGGACCAGCGGATATGTCGCATCGGAAAAGGGGGGTTTTTCATACCTATTCTGGTCTGGAATCCATCCGGGATGCGTTGAAATTTGCAACCCTTGAAAGCGGATTTGCATTCTGGGATCTCTATGAGGCCATGGGAGGAAGAAACTCAATGCCCTCCTTTGTCCACACCGAGCCACCCCTTGCACGCACCGACTATATACATTTCACCAACCTGGGGATCAACCTGGTAGCAGAGATGTTTTACAATGCACTGATGCTGGAATACAACAAATACACAAACCAACCCAGATAACATTGATCCAGATACTGTTGGACATATTTCTCTTTGATCCCGAAAAGCCGATGATCTTCACCCGGCTCTTCTTCTGGCTCTTCTATGCAGTTGTACTGCTTGTCTACTCCATTATTTACAAAGAACGCGCCGCCAGGAATGTTTTCCTCTTTGCTGTCAGCCTCTTTTTCTACTGGAAAACATCGGGACTCTTCTTCCTGATCCTGGTCTTTTCAACCGTTTCGGATTTTTACCTGGGGAACCTGATCCATTATTCACGCAGGAAAAGGTGGAAAAAATTCGGGGTGATCATGAGCGTGCTTGTGAACCTGTTCATGCTCTCCTACTTCAAATATGCCTACCTGTTTGTGGATACGGTCAACGCCCTTTTTAACCTGGACATCGGGGTGATGAATCACCTGGCCCTCTGGTCCAACCGGCTCACAGGCACCCATTTCGATGTTTCTATGATCCTCCTTCCAGTGGGCATATCCTTCTATACTTTCCAGACCATATCCTATACAGTGGATGTATACCGCGGGAAGGTCGATCCTGTGAAACACATCCTCGATTTCGGGTTTTATGTTTCCTTTTTCCCCCAGCTGGTGGCCGGTCCCATAGTGCGCGCCTCCGAATTTATTCCCCAGCTCTATAAACGGTACAGCCTTTCATACCAGGAATTCGGGTATGCCCTGTTCCTGATCCTGAAGGGTCTGTTCAAGAAAATGGTGATCGGTGATTACCTGGCCCTGAATTTTATCGACCGTGTCTTTGCCAATCCAACCGTTTTTTCAGGATTTGAGAACCTGATGGCCCTGTTCGGTTATTCACTGCAGGTTTATGTGGATTTTTCCGGTTATACCGACATCGCCATAGGAGGGGCGCTGTTGCTGGGATTCCGTCTTCCCAGGAACTTCAATTCTCCCTACAAGGCCACCAGTGTGGGGAATTTCTGGAAACGATGGCACATCTCCCTTTCCAGCTGGTTGAGGGACTACCTGTACATCCCGCTGGGGGGGAACCGGAGGGGAAGGATCATGACCGATGTGAACCTGATGATTACCATGTTGCTGGGAGGATTGTGGCATGGTGCCAGCTGGCAATTCCTGGTGTGGGGCGGGTTGAACGGAGTGGGACTGGTGGTTTACAAGCTCTGGAAAAGGATCAGTCCCTACGAAAAGAGCAAACACTGGGCTGCCAGGTTCTGGAAGATCCTCAACACCTTCCTTTTCATCACCTTCACCCGCATCTGGTTCCGTTCAGAATCCATGGAAAAGGCCAACCAGCTCATCCGCCAGGTGACCCGCGAATTCAACGTTTCGATCATTCCGGAGGTACTCTGGAACTACCGGCTGGTCTTCATGATCATGGCCCTGGGATATTTCACCCACTGGGTTCCGGAACGCTGGAAACAGGCCCTGCTGAACTGGTTCATCCGGATCCCCATCTGGGCCAAGGTCCTGATCACCGTTCTGGTCATCTTCACCATCTACCAGTCGTGGTCGGCCGGGCTGCAGCCATTTATTTACTTTCAGTTTTGATTTAGAGTCACAAGGCGACATTAGGATATGTATCGCATTTCTGTATTTTTGTGCGCAATATGATTAAAACGAAATCACTACCCCATCTGGCATTGCTGATTGTCCTTGCCGCATTTTTGGTTTCAATATTCTCCATTCAACCCTGGGCACAGTCAAAGCCCAATGAAAGGGGCGTAATCAAATGGGATGTGATCTCCTATTATGCCTATTTGCCCGCAACATTCATCTACGGTGATGTGACACTGGGATTCCTGGATGATAAAGAATTTGTCAACGACAACAAGTTCTGGTTTATTGAACTTGAGAATGGCAACAGGCTGATCCAGACCTCCATGGGCCTGTCTGTACTTTACAGCCCCTTCTTTTTTATGGCACATGCACTGGCACCTCTTTTTGGAGAGGCAACCGACGGTTACAGCTCCATCTATCAATTGTTCCTGGTCTTATCGAGCCTGTTTTATGTAATGATCGGACTCTTTTTCCTGAAGAGGATCCTGCTTAAATACTATACTCAGCTGGCCACAGCCGTTACGCTGTTGCTGGTGGGACTGGGGACCAATCTCTATTTCTATACGGTGCATGAGGGGCCCATGTCCCATGCTTATAATTTTACCCTGATCACCATCTTACTGTACCTGGTGATCCGATGGTATGAGAACCCTGCATTCGGGAGGACCGCATTGCTGGGACTGGTATTTGGGTTGATCGTGCTGGTCCGTCCCTCCAACATCATTGCCGGAACGCTGATTTTATTCTGGGGTGTAAGCAGTTTGCAGTCACTCCGTGAAAGGTTCATGCTCCTGTTGAACAAGGCACCCCTGCTACTGCTCATGGTGCTTTGTTTCCTCATTCCCTGGTTACCGCAGTTTTTTTACTGGAAATCCGTAACCGGCTCGTACCTTTTTAATTCCTACGGTCCCTCCGGAAGCAGCTTTTATTTTGGATCGCCCCATATATTTGACGTGCTGTTCAGCTACCGCAAGGGCTGGTTCCTTTATACGCCAGTGATGCTGGTGGCCACAGCAGGACTTCTCTTCATGGGGCGGAAATGCAAAGATGGTCAATGGACCATATCCCTTTACCTGATCCTCCAGGCTTACCTGATTGCCAGCTGGTGGTCATGGTGGAATGGTGGAAGCTTCGGCCTTCGCTCATTTGTGGATGTCTACGGGATCATGGCCCTGCCGCTGGCAGCGCTGGTGGACAGGGTTCTGAAAATGAGACGGCCGGTGGCAATTGCATCCGGGGCTTTCTTCCTCTTTCTCCTCTACATGAACCTGTTTCAAACCCACCAGTACACCAGGGGATTCATTCATCATACCGGGATGACAAAGGAGGCTTACTGGCTTAATTTTCTGAGCTTTAAGCCGGATGGAAGCTCCTGGCAAATGCTCTCCATTCCAGACCCTCAACTGGCAAGGCTGGGGATCTATTATGAATATTATACCGGTACGGATGATGCCGACCTGAAGTCCATGGAGCAGGACCAGGGAAGAGAACAGATCCGCAAGGAGATTGAAAAGGATAAAAAACTATCCAGGGAGATCCGGCGTCATGCAGCACGAAATGGAGAGGAATATGCAGATGCACTGGAGCGGGTAGTGGAGAGGATTTACGATTACAGGACCTCCCACTGATACATACGGAGTGATCCCGCTGATCACTTACCCGTCATTTTTCTGATTTCCCGGGGACGATACAACTGTTTCATATTAGCCAGGTAAACCACACCGCCGATCAGCAACGATCCAAGGTAGGTGACCATGAAGTAAGCAGTCGATACCGAGAGTGCAATCTCCCTGGGATGCTGACTCAATCCCCAGACCTTTGTAAAAACAAGTTCCCTTGTGCCGAATCCGGCAATGGTTAACGGGATAAACGACAGGATGTTCGAAATGGAAATGGCTCCGATCCCTGCGCTGTACTGAACCGGGTAGGCTGTGTCCTGTGAAAAGAGCACCGGTATGAAAGCCAGCATAAGGAATGATGCAGCAGTGATAAACAGGGAGGTGAAAAAGTTGCTGAATCTGCTGCTTTTCCAGAGTTGAAAAATATCATTCACCTTGCTGTGAAGGGACGAAAATCTTTTTAAAAGGAACAACAGGGGTACAAACAGCACCGGGGGTACCAGTACAATCACCAGCGATATAAGGAAGAGCAGGGAAATAATGACAAGCGACAGAACGTTGAGTCCGGGATCGGACAGCAACAAAACAACCGATATGCCGGCCGCGAAACTCAGGACCAGCACATCCCAGATCCGGTCCAGGATCACCGATGAAGTGGCTGATGCGAGGTCGATGTTGTACTTCCGCCTGAGGAAGTAGACCTTGGCAAATTCGCCCAGCCTGCCGGGGGTAATTACACTCAGAAACCCGGCTGACAGGTAAAAGACCAGGGCCGTTCTCCAGGTGGTCTCGATACCGAATGAACGGTTCAACAGATGCCACCGAAGCGATTTGATGGCATATACAATGCAGAGTATTGCAAGGCCCGTCAGGTATTTCCAGAGGGGAAAGGTCTTCAGCAGTTCAAAGAACCTGTTCCACTCCAGGCCTCTGACCACAAAATACAGCAGTACGAATCCCGTGAGGTGCAACAATAAGAAGAGCCATTTCCTGATCCTGGTTTTCATGTTCGTTTCATTCTGTTTAATTAGTGTTTGTCTATAAAGTCTAAGTCTGATTCAGAATGTTCGAGTTCAAGGCTTGCGCATTCTTTAAAATCAGGAGTTTACTTTTGTAAATGACTGTTTTAAAGAGAAGCATAACGAAGGAATCGGACATTATGGACAGACTCTAATTAAGATTTTCCCGCTTAATATGATGGGTGGATCGTTTCCACCTGGTCCTTGAAATTTCGAATATATTCCCGATGAATTCAGGAGAGAACCTCTCCACCGTCCACCTTGCCAACCTGGTTCCCAGCAGAAGAAAAAGCGAACTGATGACAATCTCCATCAATACCCTTTTAAGAGGGAATCCTTTGAGTTCATATCCGTAATCGGGAACCGGATTTAGCCACATCCTGCGGAACCGGATCCTGATAAAAGCTCCGCGCTTTTTAAAATCATATCCATGTGAATGCATCTCAATGCACTCTTTTTCGGCAATGGGTGAGAGGTGCAACCATCCATCCTTTTCCATCTCCCTGAGCAGATTTCGACCCGTTTCTGATCGCGCAATCACCAGCGAGAAACCCTTTCCCCGTTCTTCGTAAACCGGTGCCCAGGCATCGCCCCCCGATATGTCGGTGAATTCATTGGTAAAGTCAGTGCAATAAAGACTGTTTCTCACAATGTGAAATGGGATCAGGTAGTTGGCATGAAACTTCTTCAGTTCGATCACCCTGCCAGAGTTCATCTCCACCCTCATGTTCCCGGGCCATTCGCCGTGCCTGAAATAAAGTTTACGGATGCCGGAGTGGTCCTTTTCCCCGTGAGATCTTAAAAAACTTTTTACGGATGAAAAATGGAGGGTATTCCCGTAGAAAGGTCCGAAAACATAGCTGATATTGTCCACAGCGGGATCTCCGGCGTGCTGCAGCTTGCGGATGGACTGGACCTGTCCCGGGAGTCCAACGTAGGCCAGGTTCCCTTTGAATTTCGAACTCCGGTCAAGGATCTCATTGACCGAGGTGATGATGTACTTGCTCTGTGCCCCCTCCAGGATCTCCTTCCTGGTGGTGGCGATAAAAGGTTCGGTCAGCCATGGCCGGGTGTGCGACATGCGGGTGATAATGGCACCATCGATGCGTCTTTTTTCCAGGAGGTAGATCAGGATGGATGAGAGGATCCCCCCGCTGGCACCGCTGGCCCTAAGCTGGGAATCCAATGCGTGACCGATAAAAAGTTCTCTGTAGGGACCCGTGTAGTCATGAAAATGAGGGGCATCCTTGAAAAAGAGGGAACGGTATTCGGGGAAATTGAAATAACGGCCGCTGCATGCATTCCAGATCCGGTCGTACTGGCCATCATCCAGTTCCCCTGTGATCACAGGGCGGAATGCACCTTCCCTGTTGCGAAACTCTATGTTACCATCTGAAAGTCCCACGCAGCTTCCGCAACGGTTGCATAGTTCCGACCGCATAACACGGCTCAGTAATATTCTACTTTTTATTACAGACATAAAATTGCCGTATTCCCAGTTCAGAGATAAAAGTGTTTTGAAATCTTTCCATGATCCGTTCACCCCATTGCCGGAACCGGACCGGACCCACGGGAAACAATACGGTACCTTTGTGCAACAAAAGGTTCCAGCCGGTCAGGGTAAACATTTTTTTCACCCGTTTTGAAGACGGAAAACGATGCGGGCCCTCCCCATGTCCCCCGAACAGCAGGGAATAAGCCCGGTAGGGGATTTCACTGGTGGCGGGCGGACAGCTGAGTACCATGATGGCATTGTCGGTCGATACACGGTGAAGTTCCCTCAGGAAAGCAAGCGGTTCTGCAACGTGCTCAAGTGTCTCCAGGGTCAGCACCCGGTCGAATTCCCCATCCTGAAAGGGAATGGTGGAATAAGTGGCAATTTTCTTCTGCCGTATCCCTGACCTGATCGCTGCAGCCACTTCCATGAGTCTGCCCGAGATCTCGGCATTGAGTACCTCACAGGTTTGATTTTCCTGCATGATGTAATCGGTGGCTTCTCCGTCCCGGCTGCTGATATTGAGTATTTTCAGACCATCTTTCAACTGCAGATTGTGCACCGATTCATTAAATCGCTGGTCATGGGTCTCCTTAATCCGTTCATTCTCCTGTACATAAACGGAAGCAACTGCATCCCAGTGGGCTTCCACATCACTGTCCTGCCATGAATTCAGGGGTATGGTACTGCTCATATTACTGCTTCCTTCTGTTCAGAATGGAGATCTGGTCAGCCACAAGCCCGATGAAGAATAAAAACATCCCAAGCATGGTAAGCACAACGGCGCCATTGGAGAACCGGTCGTAAATAATAAAACCGGCTATTCCGAATCCCACCCCTGCAAGAAAACTGATTAAACTGGCCGGGAAGAATACTTTCAGGGGATTGAAAAGCATGATGATCCTGAATAGAAGCAGGATGGTCTTTGATCCATCCCTTACCATTTTTACGTTGCTCTTCCTGCCCTGTCGATCACTTACCTCAATCTGCAGGGTACCCACATTGTAACCCTCTTTTAAGAAAGCAAGGGTTGAAGTGGTTGAAAAGGAAAAACCGTTGGGCATCAGGTGCAGCATCCCCTCAATGATCTCTTTCTGGAACCCCCGGAATCCTGAGTTATAATCGGGAAGTTTCTGTTCCACCAGGTATTGACCCATTCGCTTGATCATGCGCTTCCCCGCTTTTCTGCGCTTCACCTGGTATGAAGTGGCGCTTCGTTCTCCAATGACCATATCGTGGCTGTCGAGCAGTTTTTCAATTTCGGCAATGTAGAGCGGATCATGTTGCCCGTCACTGTCCATCATAATGACACGCTCTCCTCTGGCGTGCCGAATGCCGGTTTTCAGGGCTGCACCGTACCCTTTATTCACATGATGCCTGAGTACCTTCACAGGGAATTCGCTGATGATCTCACCAGTACGGTCATTCGATCCGTCATCCACAACAATGATCTCGTATTTTTCATGTAATTTCAGAGCTGCCAGCTTTTCCAGGGTGGCACCTATGGCTTCCTCTTCGTTATAGGTTGGAATGATAACCGAAGTGGAGTGCTTATTCATGGTAAAGCAGGAGTTTTAAAAATTTACGTCAAACCTACATAAAAATATTTTAAGTAGGTTTGTGCATGCTCCGTAACAACTCAAAAGCATAAGGACAAATGACACTCAGTATTGTATTGCCCGCATTTTCCGAGGAAGAGAACATCGCTTTCATTTACGGGGAGATCATGGACCTGGACCTGGGGCAAGTGGAACTCCTGGAGATGGTTTTCGTGGATGACGGGAGCGAGGACAGAACCTTCGAAATCGTTAAATCGCTGGCACAGAAGGATAAAAGGGTCAAGGGGATCCGGTTCTCCAGGAATTTTGGCAAACAGGTTGCACTGCTGGCCGGGCTCAGGGAATCCGGGGGAGAGATCACCATCACCATGGATACGGATGGTCAGCATCCGGCAGCTTTGATCCCGGAATTGATCAAGGAATATGAGAAGGGGTATGACATTGTCAACACCACCAGGAAGCGAACAGCCAGGGAGGGATGGTTGAAGAAAGCCACCTCCCGTGGATTCTATCGGTTGTTGAACATGTTGTCGGACCAGAAGGTGGAGGTGGCAGCTGCAGAATTCCGGTTAATGAACCGCTCTGCACTGGATGCATACCTGAGTTTCGATGAACGTGATCAGTACCAGAACGGACTTGTGAGCTGGATGGGATTCAGACAATCCAGTCTCAGCTTTGAAGCCCCGGAAAGGCATTCCGGGACAACCAAATTCAGTCAGAGGAAGCTCTTTATCCACGGACTCAACGGGATTACTTCTTTTTCCACCCGGCCCCTGCGGATCAGTTTTACAGTGGGACTTATTGTCATGCTGATCAGCCTTGCCTACGGAACCTATGCCATATTGAATTATTTCTTTGGCTCCACCAACCCGGGATGGACCTCTTTGATGTTTGTGATCCTGTTTCTTGGAAGCGTGCAGTTGTTCAGCATAGGCATCATCGGAGAGTATATTGCAAGGTTGTTCCGGGAAACGAAAAAGAGGCCCCACTATTTCATCCAGGAACGTTGTTAAGTGCAAGATCGAATGAAAAGATATGGAGCCCTGATTACCATCCTGCTTGTGGCCGCGATCATTTTCGGCCTTTTTCATAAAATTATTCTGAATGCCAACCAGCTCTCTTTTGCCGGAGACGGGGATGGATTGAAAAGTACCTTTGGTTCGGTATATCACATTAAACATGATACCAGTTACTGGCATACCGATGCCATGAACTACCCTTTTGGAGAGTCGGTATTCTTCACCGGGAACCAGGTGGTCCTGACCAATACCCTGAAATTGTTTAAGAATCTTGGGTGGGACCTTTCTGATTATGTTTTGGGAATCAGCAACATCCTGATCCTGTTATCCTTTGTGATCGCTTCATTGTTCATTTACCTTATATTTAAGGAGCTACAGGTGGCCTGGTGGCTGGCCATTCCGGCCAGTGTCATTATTATTTTGCTTTCGACCCAGTGGGAAAGATTGGGCGGACACTATAACCTGGCTTATGCACATGTGATCCCGGTCATTTTGTATCTGTTGCTCAGATTTTACCGAAGACCCTCATACCTTCTTTCTGTGATCTTCGGTATTCTGGTGGTTCTGTTCAGTGCCAGGCAACTTTACTTTGCGGCATTTATACTCGTCCTGTGGATTCCCTACTGGATTTTTCTGCCCCTTAACAACCGGAAGAGATTCGGTAAACCGCTTTTCATTGTATCCCATGTACTGATCCAATTCATCATTCCCTTTTTGCTCTTCAGCCTGTTTACCGGAATGCACGATCCGGGTCTGGACCGGACCGCCTATCCATGGGGTTTTTATCTTTACAGGGTTAAGCTGGAAGCGGTCTTCCTGCCCGGGGGATTACCGCATGGTGAATTTTTGAAATTCGGTGGAGCCATCAGAATGAAGGCCTATGTGGGACTATTGGGCACCGTGGTGGCTGTGATCATTTTCATCTCTTCCCTGAAGAAGCTGATTAGAAAGGAGTCATGGGATGCATTGGCTATTTCTGATAATCCTGCCTGGACCATCCTTTTCTGGGCGGGAGTAATCTCTTTGCTGATAGCCCTTGGTCTGCCTTTTTCACCGGGTTGGGAAAGGTTGCTTAATTATACAGGTCCGTTCAGACAACTGAGGGCAGTGGGACGATTTGTTTTCCCCTTTTACTACATCATGACCATCACCTCCTTTTATTACCTGTGGAGGTGGTATGGCGCGTCAGTATGGAGGATAAAAAATTATCTGCTGGTTTTCATACTCCTTTTTGCGGGGTATGAGTCCTGTGTTTATCTTCGCAAGCAATCCGTTTGGCACCGCAATCCCATCAGCTGGCATTCGGAATTGTACAACAAAATCCCGAGTCTGGAGTGGATTGATGATCATGATATGGATGATTTCCAGGCCATTCTTCCCCTGCCTTATTTTCATATTGGCTCCGAGAACTACTGGATTGGTGACGATTCTCCGGTTCAGACCCTGGCATATGCAACATCCCTGCAGTCCGGGCTGCCATTATTCGCTGTCATGTTGAGCCGTACTTCCATATCACAGACCTTGTTGAACACCGACCTGATAAGGGAGCCTTACCATTCCTACCCGGTTATAAATGAGCTGCCCGACAGGAGGCCTTTCCTCATGTTGCATCACAAAAATGGCCGGTTATCAGGATATGAGGAAAGAGTTGTTACCAAGGGTAATTTCATTGTTGAGAACCAGGAAGTGAAAGTCTATGCACTAGAGATTGACAGCATCCAAAGCCTTCTCAGTGAACGGCAGCAAGAGTTGCAGGCAATGGCAAACCTGGATAAACCGGATTCAACATTTGTTGTTTTTAAAGATTTCTCCTCCCTGAACAAGGGTTATTTTACTGCAGAACTCAACAGGGAGACCGTGTTTTTCAACGACATGGTACCTGATACCGGCAGGTACGTGGTTTCATTCTGGTTTGAAGGTGCCGGTCGTGATTTATGGCCACGATCCCAGATCATCGTGGATCTTTTCAGGGAGGATGGGAAACACTTTTATAGATCCGAAGCAGACATGTTCCGTAAGGTTGTACTGAGAGAGGATGCGTGGGGACTGGTGGAGTTCCAGCTTCATGTCAGGGAGCCATACTCCATTTTAAAATTGACTTTAAAAAACAGGTACGTTACCCGGGGAGAGATGATCATTGACAGGGTGCTGGTAAGGCCGGAGGGAACCGTCCACATGATAGAAGAGGAGGGGAACTGCTGGATCAACAACCGACAACTGAAAACCAATTAATATGAAGCAAACACTCTCTGTTGTTATTCCCGCATATAATGAAGAAAAGACTATCCATCTGGTTCTTGACCAGGTGCTTGGTTTGGATCTGGAAGGCCTCCAGATTGAGGTCATAGTGGTAAATGACTGCTCCACCGATGGTACCAGGTCAATCGTGGAAGCCTATATCAGTAAATACCAAAACCGTTCTATCCACCTGTTCAACCAGGAAAAGAACAGGGGAAAAGGAGCAGCCATACGA
>SDBT01006482.1_pt1 | contig 19414 bp, 35 predicted proteins | sample 2277101 | NCBI WGS metagenome assembly SDBT01 (sample SAMN10404973, study PRJNA504765) | marine sediment metagenome | isolation source: marine sediment core GS10_PC15, 103 cmbsf | place: Arctic Ocean: Southern Knipovich Ridge | collected 2010 | reverse complement strand
TTTCATAGCTTTGTCTGTTGCTTTCAATCTCTTAAATTTTTGCCAATTTCCTAATAACTGAACTAAAGTAAGTATTAAACTACCAACTAAGATAATTGTAATCCACCACCACATATCCTTTAGCCGTATTAAAGCATTAACCACTATACCTGATACGATTCCTGTTATAGTTATCCATATCCCCATCATATTTGTTTTCGTTTGCTGAAGGGCATTAATTCCAGCAATTCCATCACCCCAGCGTTTGAAGAACTGTTTTAGAGTTAATTTTGTTCCATCTCTTGCCTTCCAGAAGAATCCTCTCTTTTTTGTTCTTATTACTATGAAAAGAAGTAATCCAATTAGAATATACCAGATGAAATTCATTCTATAAAATCCTCCAATATTAATTCTTCTGTTATATTCCTTAAATAATCTGCAAGAAATTCTTCGGAGGAACTATAATTTGTTTTACCAATACAATAATCAAGAGCTTCTGTTTCAAATAATATAAATTCTTCAAGTTCATTCTTTTCTTCTTTTAAAATAAAATTTGAACCTATTAGATACATCATAAAGAATAAGACTATAGCGATAGTTATTACTTTTGGTACAATACTTCCTTTTTTATTTTCTTTCTTATTCATTTTAAAATATATATTCCTCCAACTGATTATTTAATGATTCAATGTTTAGGGATAATTTTGTTAGATCAATTGGAATAAAATCTACCGACTTCATGTAAGGAACTGTTAGTTTGTTATACTGTTCTGTCTTTTCTTTCAACCATGAGTTCGTATAATTCTTTTGAATCTCGTAGCAGATTACAGACTTGTCCTTTAAATTTTCATAATAAACATCACAAATTTTTCCATTTCCTAATTCATGCTCTGTGTAAACTCTAATCCATCTTCTATTATTTGAATGTCTTTCTAATATTTTCATAACTAATAAAGTCTTTACTACTTCGTGATGTTGAAAGTTTTCTTTACAACTTGCCAGTTTTATTTTATTGAGGTTTTGCCAATCTGTCATTTGAATTTCCAATGGTATCCTTTATCTGTTTTTGATTTATTTATTTCTTTTCTTTGTATGTCTCCAGAATTGAATAAAATTCCACACACTCTTGTTACTGTACTCTTGCCTTCTTCTAAACAATCTTTTATTTCTCTTGAACTCATCCACTTTCTTTCTTTCTCTAGTAAAGCTAACATTTCTGTTTGTCCCATTTATTGTAAATCTATTTTTATTTGTAAATCAAATACTTTCTTTTCTAATTTTTTAATCTCTTTATCTTTTTCTGTTATTAGATTATTTAATCTGACAATTTCTTTTGTTTGTCCTTTTAAATCTTTTTGAGATTCAGTTAGATTATTAAGTTCTTCTGATATTTGTTTAGGACTCTTTCCTTCTTTTTTCTTTTTAATCTTCAAAGTATCCACCTCTTCTTTTTTCATTAGCTGTCTCCTCTCCTAAATAAATCTCTTATCCAATTCCATATTCTTTTAAAGAAACCAACCTTTTCTTCTTCTAGTTCTGGTTCATCAATTGTTTCTTCTATTGTATTATTAACATAAACTATTTTTTCTACTTCAATGTATTCAGTTATATTCTCATAAATGTATTCTGTTCTTGAACCGCCTCCACCACCACGATAGATTACAACTTCTTTAATAACTTCTTCAGGAGAATTATCCCAAAAAACTAAAGTAAAGTTATCTGGCTTATAATTTAATGCTGGACAAATATCAACATTCGTTCCATTTAAAGAAATATTCAATCCTTCTAAATTAGAACTATTGCCAACTGGAATATATACTACATTGTCTAGACTTTCTAAATTGGTTAAATCTAATGATTGACATTCTCCTCCATACATTGCAGAAGCCAAACTAATAAAGAAAATTCCTAAGACGATTGTTATTATTGCGTTTTTCATTTTGATTGTTATTATATTTCAATAATCAATTTCCACCATTTTAGTTATTTGATTTGTATTGTATGCTTTATTACTTTCAAGAATAATAAAATCTGATTCCATTACAAACGCAAGTGTATTTTTAAGATTATCTTGATAAATAAAATCTTTTTCTCCAACTACTGAAATTTGTGTATATCTTTTTTTCATTTTGATTGTTAGAGAGTTTTGGAGTTCTCCCAACTCGTTCTTAATTAAAAAATAAAATAATAAATTAATTTGGATTTATGCTGTTGGCATCATATCCACACTCAAAGTATAACTTCCTGGAATTACTGCTTTATCTACATCAAAGTAAACTACTGCGTAAAACTTTCCTGAAGATAAACTTACAGGTATTCCAGTATTGAAATCTAAAATTGAATGTGCTGAATTTCCTCCGTGGTTAGTAATAACTGAAGCATCATAGTCTTCTAATTCTCCTGTTAAATACCAATCAAACCAATCTAAGTTTGCATCCATCCATGTTTGTGCTTCTGCCCAATCAGTTACATTTCCGTATTCTTCTGAGTAAGCATATTGAATATCATCAGAGTAAGCTAAGTAAAATCCTTCTGTGTCTACTAATTCAACTCCATCTTTTAATAAAGAGAATTGAAATTCAACATCAACATCTCTATCTAACTTATTTTCTCCTTCAACCAAATAGATATTGTAACCATCTCCAGCAATCAATGAAACTTCTTCAATCAAATCCCCTTGTAAAACAACTGGTGATTCAACTTCAATATTGATTTGCTTTTGTGAATAATATGTTGCTATTCCTGCAGTAACTAAACCCATTACAAATAATGATAACATAGCGACTGTAAATATTCTTGATTCATAAAATTTCTTTTTCTTCTTTGTTTTTTTATTTTCTTCTTTCATTTTTTTTACCTCCTTTCAGCTAAATCTAAATGTAATTTATTTAATTTGAATAACTCAACTAATTGATGTTGTGCAGAACCTAAAGATTTTAATTTTAATTTTCTTTTTAATTCTTCTAAGAAGTTTCTGTCGGAAAGATATAGTTTTACTGGAACTGTTTCTTCTATCATGTATATTTTTATATTAATGTTCTTTATAAATATATGTTACTATTGTAAAATTCTTTTTATCTCTTCGGCTTTTTTTACATAAGGTAGTAAATTATTATTCAAGATCTCTTGCATATTATTATCTAATAAGAATATTGTTGTTTGTAGTATTTTTATTTGCTTTTCTTTCATTTTTTAATTATAGATTGTATTTTTGTCATTCTTCTCATATAACAATAAAAACAATAAAAAAATCCTTTACATTCATGTAATTTTCTTCTATTTACTCCACACTCTTCACATTCTTTTTTAACACAACTATTACTCATCTTTCATCTTAAAACCAACTACCTAATTTAGTTTGTTCTTTGTTTTTTAATTCCTTTCTAATGTTCTTTTCTGTATTCTTTCTCCAGGCAATATTTTCTTTTCTGTATTCTTTAATTAAATCTAAATGTGAGCTTATTTGTTTTTCTAATTTGTTTAGTATTATAGGAAGCCCAGATACCATTTTGACTTGTTCGGATACTGCTCCTGTTAAAATCTTCAAGCCTTGCCCTGTCTCTGCTTGATTTGTGGCTAATTCTGATGGTAATGGTATTAAAGGATTATCTTGATAATCTTTAACGACTTTTAAGTATCTCCTCTTTGTTTCTATATTATTTGATTCTAAACCTTTTGGATCTGATAAATCAATCCATAAAGAATACCCTTCTTTTGTTTCTATTCTGAATTTCTTTCCTTGTTTGTAATAATGTTCTGCAAGAGTTTCATTCATTGTTACATAATGATTATCTACTAAAGTTAAATGAAATTCGTTTTCTGCTAAGAACTTGAATCTAAATCTTTCTTCTAAATATTTAATTGCATTGATAACATCATTCTTTGCTTTTTCAAATACTTCAAAGTCTGTTGCCTCTTTATATTTTTGTTTACCTATAAAATAAATTGAATTTTTAAAAGTCTGAATTTCCATATAGTCGTTTTCTATTTGAAAGTAAATGTTGTTATGTGCTGTAACTTCCTTTTTGAAAGCCCAACCTTTTAATCTCATTAGTCTATCTTTTCTTTTATCCCACCAGTGAGGTTTTTTTATTAATGGGAGAACCCACCAAATTCTATGACCTTCTGTATTTTTGTCACTATCCAATAACTTTGCCATAATTTCCTGTGTGTCTGAACTGTGCCATATTTTCCAAATAGGATATAAATTCTGAATAACTTTCATGCTCAATAGTTTTTCAAGATGGTTGTAACAAGTTCTCGTCGGTATTTCAGTTTGTTTTGATATGCTTGTTATTCTTAATCCTTCTGGATTTTCTTTCAAAAGTTTTAAAATTGCTTTATCTTTTTTATCTAAGGTATGCTTTGCCATTTTTACTTTGCCATATTTTTAACCCTTGCCTCTTTTTTCATACAAACTAAATAACTCAATATTATATAAAAACTTCTAACTATTTTAGAATAGTGTGTATCTACTTTAAAGTTAAACACATTAGAAACATTTATAAACTACATCTTCTTATGAGTAGTGCGTAAAACTATAGGAGGAGACCTGATACACAAACCCCATTGTGCTGTTGTCTCCTAACCTATGTTTTTATTATTAATTCTCTTAAAACCTTTCTTGGAGTATTCATCTGTCAATTAGTTAGATGAAGCCTCCAAAAAGGCGAAGAGGTGATGTCCTTCCAAAGTCAAGAAGGATTATGATTTCCCTGAAAAAATAAAGTGGGAATAATCAAAAATTAATTAATTAATCAAATTTGCCAGTCCAATTAGTTACTCCAGATTTTTCTAGAACAAATGCGAATAACACTAACACAGAGAACAATCCAATTAGTCTTGCAATTCCTCTACTACCTTGGTTTGTATTATATCCGTCTCCACAATATGTTGCATCTGCGTAAGTCAAATTCAAAGCTATATCTGGCATAGTCAAAGATGTGTTCAATAGAGAATATACTCCATTACTTGCATAAAGTGTATAGTCTGTATCTAAAACTAAATCTGTTCCAGCACCATTTCTAATCGCTACTGACTCTAATGGACACGCTGATTGCTTCCAAGTCTTTTGCGTATAAATTGTATAGTTGAAAGATTCATTTACAGTGGCAAAATCTACATAAGCACTAACTGTACTTACAGAAAGATTATCTATTGTCTGCTTTTGAGTCATTACTCCTTGTGCATCAAAGATTGGCGATAACAATGCGAGTGAAAAAACAATCCCAATAAACAATATCACTATATCTCCGATACCAAATTCTCCTTTCTTGTTCTTATTTAATATAGTTTTCATGTATTATTTTCACCTCCTAAAACTATCAACTTGTTGATTATTAACTTAGCCATTTTGCTTCCTCCATTAGTTCTTCGTCAAATGTTCCTACCCTTCCTTCGCTTACTAATCTGTGGTAACCTTTATCTTTTAAGATTGCTTTCTCTGCTGAAAAACCTTGTATCTTTACTTTTGGTTTTGCTAAAATTCTATGTTGTTTTTTAGACTTTTTCTTTTTGAATTTTGCTTTCTGTTCTCTTTCAACACCTTTTATTATTTTTGCTACTTCAATATCTGTGTATGTTTCTATTGCCATTTTATATACCCTTTATCAAATCTGATTCAATCTTTACGAATTCAGTTCCGATTATTGTTTTAATTCCTACGCCTACAAAATCTCCTACTTTTTTGTTTGGTTTTTTTGCTAACTTTACATTTTCATTTAATATCATTACGCTTTGTGCTAAAGGAGCAAGTTGTAATATTGCTATTGCTGCGGTCATTTTTTTCCTCCGTTGTCAATTTTAATTCCTCTTGACTTTGCTATTCTCATTGCTAAAGGTTCTATATCTTTTATATTGTAAATCTTTCCATAATCTTTTTTATATTGTTTTGGGACTTCTTCTCCTAGATATGTTTTCTTTACATTCTTAAATAACTCTTTGAAATCTTTTGTTTGTGGCATTAGAATCCACCTCCAATCGGATTGAACCAAATTTTCTTTTTTCCGAAACCTGCATCTCCTACACCTACAATAAAATATCCATTTGCTTTTAGTTCTCTTTTTACTTGTGCAACTTCATCTTCATCTACAACAAGTTCCCTTTCGTTTGCTCCGCAAAGAGCTCGTACTGAATTTCTTTTTATTGATTCTATTTTCATCTTAATTTAAAATCCTCCCCACTAAATACTTTTCTTCTTGCTTCTCTTTCTTTTGAAGAATTATCTGAATCGTAATAGTCACAATCTTTAGAACTTTCAACATCCAATTCAATTTTTATATTTACTTCTTTTGGTATTTTTATTTTCATATTATAAGTACCCCCCTCCGTTGTGTAGAATATTTCCGCCGTTATGCAATATGTTTCCGTTGTTATTTAATATGTTACCATTATTAAGTAACTTCTTATTGTTCTTATGTATGAAATCATTATTGCTAAACATATTGCTTTTCTTTGAAAATTGGTTTGGTTCTTTTAGAACTTCCCATTCTGATTTCATTATGTTTTTTGTGTTTAATGGATTGTGTCCAAACTTTATATCTTCATCTCTTTTTTTTCTCATATATTCTAAATCCACTTTAATTTGTGCTTCTCTTTCTTCTTTGTAGTAGACTTCTAATTCTCTTTGATTGGCAGACTTTTGTCTTTCTTCTAAAGTTTTTTGTGCTCTCATCTGGTCATCCATTCTTCTAACTAACTCTTTTCTTTCTTTAGATTTCTTTCCTAGACCTTGAATAAACTCTTTGAACTTTGTCATTTTATTTTATATAGTGTTTTTCATTTAAATACCTGACCTAAATTATTGGTTTGATAACCTCGCCATTATTTTGAATACAATGAATCCTAATAGCACTAATATTACAAATACAATTGCTTCTCCTACATATCCTGCAAATAACAATGAACTTATTACAAGTATGATTCCATATATTTTATCTGACATTCTATAATATCCACAAGCCATTGAAATTACTATTACAAAGAAAGCGAAGAATAATATTTGGTTTCCTAAGAAAGTGTCTATTAATATCTTTCTAAAATCAAAAGGTTCTATATAAGTTCCCATTTTAATCTGTTCCCCTCCAGAAAGAAATTGTTGTTATAAAGAAACCAACTAATAAAACCGTAAACAAAGCACCCATACTCCAGGTTATCCATACAATTCCAAATGAATTTAGTTGCGACATTATTGCTATATAGTCTGCTGTGATTGCTACGGCTAATAGGGAAACTAAACCTGCTGATATTAAATTTATATCTGGTGCTCTTCCAAATGTTCCTATAACTATTCCTGCTATTCCAAAAGCAAGTAAAAGACTTAACTTAGTCCATAAATTTGTATCTCTAAAATTTGAAGCATCTGGAGTCCCACTATCTAAAAAACCTGCTGATTTCATAAGTCCTCCGCTTACTGGTAAATCATATCCTGCTGCTGCTAATAAAACCATTAGTCCTATAAGAATTGTTGCGTAAAAATAAAATTTCAATTTCTTTCCTCCTTTATTATGACTGCTATTAAGATAATTGCTACTATAAATGTTGCGAAATTATTTATTGCTAAGTTAGAACCTATCTTTATTGCGGGGAAGAAATTTAATCCAAAATCTAGTAAGACCACTAATCCAAAGATTACTCCCATTGTAAATGAATCACTTCTTATTCCGTATTTTAAACTAACTCCACCTGCAACCATTATTAAAATGATTACACTTAAAAGAATTCTTCCAAAGTCATCAAAGCCAAATAGATTTCCTGAATTAATGTATAAACTTAAATTTGTAAAAAAGTTCCAAAGACTATATTGTCTTCCCTCTGTAGAAACTATTTCCCAAGTTCTTGAACCATTGATGTAAGTTTCATTTATGATATAATAATAATCCAGATCAATATGAGATTCATTTGTTTGGATAAAAGTTACATTAATATTATTTGCACTTAGAGTTCCTCCATTAGAAGATGAGGATGTTGTTTTTATTATTGTTCCATTTTGATATGTCAAAGTAAATCCAAATTCTGTTACTGTCCAATAGACTGAAGCTAATGTAAAATTAAAATCGTATTCTGTTGCGTTATCTAAGAAGTCTTGATTTGGATAAGTTAATCTAGTTATCCCTCTTGTGTAATCTGGGTCTTCAGTTGAAGTTGCACCTATTGTAATTGTATAACTTGTTTGTGTTGGGGTTACTAAAAAAACTGTTGTTGGAAAACCTTCTTTTCCAAATGTGATTGCGTGTTGGAAATCTGGGTTTAACCAAAAGGTTACTGAACCACTTGCATCTGTAATTCCATCTCCAACTACTACTGTTTCATCTGAAATTACTCTTGTCGCATTTACAGTTGCACCGATAATTGGTTCGTGTGCCAAATTAATTGTTTGAAAAGTTACATATATTCCATCTGCTACATCTAATAAATAAAGTATTTTATTTGTTGTTGTATTTGCATATGTTGTAACTAAGGGGTTATAAGTTCTTTGTGGATAGCTTGTTCCTTTATATTGTATTCTTGAATCTACACTTAAATTTAAAGTTGTTGGGGTTGCACAGAAAGTAAAGTTGGCAAATTCAGTTCCAGATACAAAAGTATAATTCTTAGCTACTGTACCACTTCCTAAATAATATGAAAAAGAAGATGTTGGAATACTTGCATTGATTGCAGTTAAATCATTTTCATCTTGGAATGAAACATTAAAGAAAGGAGTTGTTAGACCAGCATCACAAATTGAAAAGTTAGTTAATGAAATATTTTGCCAAAAGTAATCTGAAAAAATTGAATCTCCTGCATAAGTATATTTGAATCTGAAAGTTCTATTTATTACTCCTTCTGGAATATCAAAAGTTGTAGTCCAATTAGTTCCTGATTGGGTCATTATTTTATCTGTTCCATTGTAATCTAATGTTACTGCTGTTAGACTTGAGTTTGCTGTTATATCTACTTTAAAAGTTTCTGATTGTGTTTCAAAAGATGTTTCATTAAATGTTCTTGAATTTTCTTGAATCTTTACTGCCCAAATTCTTAAAGAACTATTAATATTTCCTAATGAATCATTTACATAAATTGTTAAATTATTAAACCCTGGCTCATAAAGAAATCCCGTATTAGTTTTAGTTGCATTTGTACATGGAATGGTTGTGTTTGTATTATTGTAAGCAAGTAAGCAAGTATCTAAATTATTATCTGTTGCTGTAAAATTTAATGTTATATTTTGGTCTTGAATTAATCTATCAAATATTTCTATTGGTGATTCTATGTCTATTGTTGGGAAAGTTGAATCTATTGTAAAAGTATTTGAGGATGAAGCATTGAAGCAAACTCCTGAAATACATTCTTCAACATTCCAATTGTGAGTTCCTTCTGATAGTATTTTTGTAAATATATACTCCCCTAAAATTCCACTTGTATTTGTTTCATTATAAACATCATCAATTATTAAACTTACATTATCAGGATTTGAACCAGTAGTTATTGTGGCATTAAAAATTATTGTTGAATTTGAAGAAAAAAAGTTATTTGCTGGTGAGTTTAATATAACATTTAATGCTGAATCTGGAAACCAAGTTATTCCATCTGCTCCGTTGTATAATTGAGTAATTTCTGATTGACTTAAAACTCTTCCCCAAACTCCGACTTCATCAATATTTCCATTAAAAGTTCTTGCTATACCAGGATTTCCTATGGTTAATGTTCCTGAACTTGCGTTTTGAACTGGATTAGATAAAGATGTTTTATTTAAAACTCCATTGATATATAAATAGTAATCTGCACCAGAATTATTTCTTACAGTTGTTATCATATTCCATTCAGAACCTGATAATTCTTCGTCTGTTAATAATGTAACTCCCCCTCCAGTTGTTGTTGTTCTCCAAGATATTTTTTTATTTGCATTATCTCCGAAAATTGTCCACCTTGGGTCTGATAAAGCATTTGAAGAAAGAATCAAAGGAAATCCAGTAGAATCTCCATTAAAAAATACCCACATATTAGTAGAAAAATCTTCTGTTGTTCCAAAATCAATAACACTTGCAGAACCGATATCTTCGGAAAATCCCTCACTACCACCATCTGTTCCAACAGCAGTTCCTATTAATCCAGATTGACCATATGAAGGAGTTCCAGAAGCACCAGTGATATTAATATTTCCAATACTATCAAATAAAGTTCCAGAACTTTCATTTAGTTTCCAATAAGTTTTTATATCAACATTTAAATCAGTAGTCCAACTTGCGTGTTTCTTTACTTTCTTTCTTGCAATAGTCCAAATAGCATCTATGTAATCTCCAACTTCAACATCTGTTATTAATCCTATTCTGGCATTCTTTCCAGGAATATCTTTATCATTTAATCTCTTCCAAACTTCAACTTCTTTGAATCCATCTTTGACTTGAGAACATTCTTGATATTTAGTTCCATTAGATGAAAATTTATCTTTACATTTTGTTTTATATTTTTGTTGTTGTTCTAAAACTAATTCAGCAAAGTAATAATCTTTTTCTATTATTTCTCCAGTATTCATATCAATGAATGTGACTTCCCCTAAACCATTCTTATGTTTCTTCCAATTTTTAAAATCATAAAACATAACTGCTTGATTTTCTCCTACACTCAATTTCCTAATTTCTGTAACTGACTTATGACTTTTCAATTCAACTGAACCTAAATCTGCACCTCCAATTCCTAAGAAAGATTTTTTAAAATCAACTTTCATGTCTTCGTTTTCATATTTCATTTTGGTTGCACTTACCATTCCAACTAACAAAAACATACAAATCATAATTAATAATATCTTTTTCATTCTTCTTTCTCCTTATATGGACAAACCTTTTCGTGATTTATTTTAGCATCTTCTCTCATGTATCCTTTTTGACAATGCTTACATTTATATCTGTTTCTTAAATTACCACAATTTGGATTATGACCCATTTTTAGCCCCCACTATATATCCTAATGAAATACTAAGTAAAGTCCAAATTATATAAGGAACTACTAAATCTCCTGCTAGACAACTAATCATTGAAGCACCACTAATACTTGTACTTGAACAATCCATTGCAGTTCTAAATGTAGTTACATCATCCATGATAAAAGGGATAAATAAAATTCCAAAGAACCAAATAAATAAAGCAACAAATATTCCTAAGAAGGCACTACCTTTTTTATTCATCTGACACCAACTCCTATTAAAACTATTGCAGCTAATCCTAAAACTATTCCGAAATAAAATTGTTGAATATCAATTGAAGTGCATACTGCTTTTGTTTGGCTGTCTTCTGTTGTAGAACAATTTAGTAATTCTGAATCTCTTGCTTCGTCGGTTGTATTTTTAAGTGCAGGAGCAAATGCCATTGCTAATAAGAAAAGTAATACTCCGAGCATTAGAGTGTATAAAATAACTGACCCTTTTTTGTTTTTTTTTAATGTCATTTTAAAGGAAACTACCTCTCTTTTGTTTTCTAAAGTATTGGAGCTCACTAGTTTCTCCAGACCTTCTTAACCGCTTAGTTTTTTTCTGGATTACTTTGAAAGGACTAACTTTACTTGGTCTAAATTCTTCTCCGAATAATCCTATTTCTTGAAAGGTTAATTTCTTTTCTCCTCTTTTAATTCCACCACCAGCTCTTAGTGTTCCTATCAATTCTTCTTTTAATTCTTTTCTTGCTTCACCTAATGTTGAAAATTCTCCTATCTCTGTTTCCTTTCCAAACTTGGTTACAAATACTTTGAAATCTTTTAGTGCTTGTTTTGCTGGTTCTCTTTTTGATTCTGGTTGTCCTAATAAAGGCAATACTATTCTTGGAACTTTGGGAGTTTTTGGTTTAGTTGTTTCTTTTTGTTTTAATCTTTCAGGCATTCTTTGTTTTGGCATTTGTTTTATTTCTAATAATTGGTTTAGTACTTGTCTTGAACTTAATTTTTCTTGAGATTTTACTTTTACTGCTTCTCTTTGTTTTGTTTGTATATCTAATGGTTGAAATAATTCTAATCTTTCTTTAGACTTTGTATCTGTAATTGTTATTTGTTTTTCTATTAATATAGGTTTTTCTTTTACTCTTTGAACTGTATCTATTTTTATTTTTTCATCTACCCTTACTTGTGTGTCTATCTTAGCCATTAATATTTGTCCGTCTCTTTGAACTGGTGCTAATGCTTCTATACCTTCTGTTCTTTCATATAATCCTTTTCCTTCGTAAATGCTTACTGGTTTTGGTTCTACTTTTGGAGGTTCTAAAATTGTTGGTTCTACTTTTGGTTTAGGAACTTTTGTTGGTTTTGGTTTAGGAACTTTTTTTACTATTGATGCTATTGGAGTTTCTTGATATAGTTGTTGTAAATATTGTGGTGAACTTGGTTTTGCTCCTCCTCTCATTACTTTTACAGATGTTGTTCCAAATAATTCATCTAAGTCATAAATTATATCTGGTCTTCCTTCTTCAACTAAACTTCTTGATTTTGCAGTAGGTATTTTTCTTGCTCTTGATATTTCTAATTCTGTTACTATTGGTTTCTTACTTGTTGCCCAGTCTGTTGGTTTTGCTTTTCTTAATACTCCTGCTTCTGATAATGCAGAATATCCTTTATCTTCTAAATCTTTTAGTTTAGCCCCCATAAAACTTTTACCTTGTCCACGAGAAATATCTCTTCCAACTGAACCTGCTCTTACTTGTCCTTCCCAATATGATTGACTTAACTTATCTAATTTATCAAATTTTGCCCTTTCCCATTTTGGTAATGTTTCTCTAAATTGTTCTAATCTTGTATCTACTGCTCTTTCTTTTATTACTTTTATTTTGTCAGTTGGTTTTGTTTTTATTTTTCTTAATATGTTTCTATCTATTCCTATATTTTCGTATGCACTAAATTCTTTTGTTCTTGCTATTAAAACGCCTTCTCCTTTTTGAGATGATAATCTATCAAAAGATAAAGGTATTTCTGTTTTTCCTATTTTCTTTGTTCCAACAATAAAATCTGAAACTTCTGTTGTCTTTCCTCTTTGAATAACTTTACTAAATGGTCTTCCTTCTTTTGTTAAGAAAGCAGATTTAACTTCTTGTGTTCCAGTTGTTATTTTTATTTCTCCTATTTCACCTGTTGGCATTCCTTCTCTTTTTATATATTTTATTTTATCAACGCCTCCTCTTGTCTTTAATCCTTGTCCTAAATCTACCACTCTTTTTATTTCTCTTTGTTCTCCCTTAAAATATAATTCTGTTCCAGTTTCTCCTCTTACAACTTTTCCAGTTCCAGTTAAAGTTGTTTCTACTACTTCAGGTCTTTTAAATCTTAATATGTTTTTTATTTCTCCTTCTCCAAATCCTTGTTTCTTTAGAACTTTAATTGTCTTTACTCTTTCTAATTTTCCTGCTTGTGTATATGGGCTTAATCCAGAAAATATTATTTCTCCTTCTCTTGTTTTTACAATTGTCTTGCTTCCTATTCCAACTTCTTTTCCATAACCTTTTATTCCTTCATAAACTTCTATATATTTTCCAGACCCTTCTGCACCCTTTGTTGGCTTTGGAGTTACATCTAAATATTCTACAGGTTTTTCTCCCTTTACTTTTATTTGTTTTGTTTCTATTGTGTACTTTGGTTTTCTTCCTAATAATTTATCATATCTTGGTGTTACTTCTCTTGTAATTCTTCCACTTCTTGTTACTGTTTTTACTATTGGTGCTTTTAAATATTGAACTCCTTTTAATAATCCTGCTGTTAAAATAACTCCACCTGATATTGCTACTTCAATTTTTTGTTCTCTTGTTATTTTTTCTCCAGATTTAACTGTTTTTGCTATATCTACTCCAAGTTCTCCAACTTCTGCACCAAATATTAATACTCCTGCTGGTGTTAAATATTTTCCAAGACCTACTCCTACTTCTCCAATAAGTTCTCCAGCTTTTCTTCCTATTTCTGGTTTAGATGCTCCAAATGAAAATGGTTTGAATGCTCTTGTTGGTGTTACTCTTTCTATTTTCTCTTGAAGTTTGCCAACATCTTCTCCAACTCCACCTAAAACTGAACCTGCTATAGAACCAAATATTTGAAAGGTTGTACTGATAGGTCTTTTTTCTAAATCAAATTGAGTGATAGGAACTTCTCTTGAAAATTTTCCTTTTCCTATTCCAGTTGTAACTGTTTTATCTATTCCTTCTAATTTTCCAATTAATATATTATATTCTTTTAAATCTTTTTCACTTCCTACCCATTGTTCATCCTTTATATTTTCTTTACTTAAATCTTCTAACTTACTTTGTAATCTTTTTATTTCTTTAACATCTTTTTTTAATGCTTCTGTTGGGGCGAATAAAATATTATCTCTTGTTCTCCCTCTTTCTATTCTTTGTCTTTCTATATCTGTTGGCATTCTTACTTGTGCTGTTGCTTGTCCAAATTCTCTTCCTTTTACATCTACTGCTTGAACAAATCCCCCTAATGCTGGGGAATAAATTTCTTTTGGTTTTACTCTTTCTATATCTATTTCTCTTTTTGGTGTTGAAGCAACAAAAGAAGATGCACTTAAAATCTTTTCTTGAAATTCAGGAGTAAAACCAGTAACAGCACCAGTTACATATTTCTTTATTTCTTTTTGAGTTGTAGGTTTGTCTATAATCTTTTTAATTTCTCTTTGATATGCTGGGTCTGAAGTTATCCTTTGATTCATTTCATATTGTGTTAATTTCCTTTTTTCTGATTCAGGGATTCTTGCTTGAAATTTACTATATGTTTTATCAATTTCTTCATTTGCAAAACCAAAAGGAACTCTTTGAACTCCTGCGTCTGTAACTACTTGACCAGAAACTGGTGCTCTTTGTTGTCCTGGTAATGTGTAAGAAATAACTCTTTCTCCTCCAACTATTTTAGATTCAGTTATTTTTGCACCTGCTGGAAGTTGTTTAAGTATTTCTTTTTGTTGCATTTCTTTTGTAAATGCTTTACTTTCTCTTTTTGATTTAAATCCTTCCCATCTTTGAGTATGTGCTCTTTCAATTTCAGAACCAGTTTTAGAAATATCCTTTATCACGCTTTCAAAATCTCTATAATAAGAACCTCCTCCTAATCCCTCTTTTAATTTCTTTAATTGTTCTACTTCAAAACTTATCTTTTTCATTTCTGCCAAAGCCCTTTCATAACTTTGTGAACCAGTTAAACTTCTTCCTGCTTTTATTTCACTTTGTGGACTTCCTTTTTGTGATTCTAATTCTTGCAATCTTTTATCTATGGTAGAAGTCTGTGTTGCTACTTGTTCAATGGCTTGTTGTTGTCTTTGCTGTTGAACTTGTGCTGTCTTTCTTTGGATTTGTTGGGCTCTGCCTCCAGCTCTTAAACTTGCTTGTTGTCTTAAATCTTGCTGTGATACCATTATCTAAATTCCCTCCCATCATAAAGACCTAGTCTTGTTTTTTCTTTTTTAACTAATCCAAAATCTCCATCAACATCAATATCATGCAGAATATTTAATCTTTCTTTATTCATTAGTCCTTTATTTAAATTTATTTCTTTTATCTTGGCTTTTTCCATATTGTGTGTTATCTCCCGTATATCATTTTGTAAATCTATTTTTCTTTGAGCCCTTTTAAGTATTGCCCTATTTGGATTTCTTAAATCTTGTGCATTATAATTATACATTTTATTTACCTCCTTTTGTTTTTTCAAAATTCAAAGTCCTCTAATTTTAATTTAATTGATTTTAATTCTGGTAATTTATGTTTCATTCTAATTGGAAGAGAACTCTTTTTCAAGTCAAAAGATATTTGTCCATTAGCTTTATTTACCTTGGCTTTTAATATTATTTTTGTGATTTTGGAATCCATTAATATCTACATGTAGTTTTGATTTAAATACCTGACCTAAGAATTAAAAATCTATATCATCTAGCAAATCTTCTTTTTTTTTCTTATTATTTTCTTTTTTTTCTAAATTATCCATTATTCCGTATTTCTTTTTTATAATTCTAAATATATTATCTTCTGAATTCTTATCTGAAGTAGACCATCTAAAGAAATCTAATTTTTTATTATCTTCACTTAGAACTTTTAATTCTACTTGTATGCTATTACTTAATTGCCGATAATTATTCCAGTTATGTTTTTTAAATCCCATTAGATAGTCCCTTTATCCATTAAAGTTTTAATTACAAAAAAAGCTACCACTGCTAAAGCAACCCAAATCAATACCTTACTATTTAATCCTTTCTTCTTTGATATTTGGTCGTTTAACATTAATGCTTGTATGTAAGATTGTCCATAAGTTTCATTTTCTCCACCATTAAATAATTTTGGATTTTTCTTTTTTGTTTCCTGAATTATTACTGGATATTTTCCACCCCAATATAAAATTTCTTGTCCTTCTTGATTTTTATTGCCTTCAGTTGCATGATATGTTCCAGACTTTAATTTATATGCTGAACCTTCTATTTTTGTTTTTTCTCCAGAAATATTTCCATTTTCATCAATTTTTAAAACTCCAACCCATCCTTTTTTGATTTGTTTCTTTTTTACCCTAGCCTTTCTTGGTAACCTCATTCTTTTTCTTTTTATCTTTGGTATTTCTTTTAAAGCATAAAGTTCATCAACCTTTTCTTTTAAGTTTAATTCTTTTTCTTCGTTTTCTTCCATTATCTATTTCCTCCTTTCAACTTATTCATCTTTATTTCTTCCCCCTCCAAACCATCCTCTATTTCTCTTTCTATTTTTTGATGGTGTTACATCTGCTAATTCTTTTTTGTTTGTAACTGATAGTTTGATAAGTATTGCATCTTTTGATAGTGAACTTGCTGTGTGTATTTCTGCTAATTGTCTAAAATATTCAGACCATTCTGAATCTTTGTATATATCTTTACAAAATAATTCTAAATGCTTGAAAGTTCTAAAAGGTACTCTTGGTTCTCCTAATTCTTCTTGAGTTAAGTTACCTGTTTTTGTTGTATCATCTGATTGAATTATATCTCTAAAAAAACTATGAACATTTGATTTACTTTCTTGGAAATCTCTCAAAATAGATTGTGCTTGTTGTTCTGTCATTCCTTCTTCCATTTTATCTATATAAACTAGGTGTTTCTATTTCATCGGCTAAATCTTCTTGTGTATCTCTGAATACATCTCTGATGTTGCCTAATAGTTCTGGGATTGTTTGTCCACTTACTTTTGCCCATATTGCTAACCCCAAAGTAATTAATATTCCTCCAGTTATTAGCCAATCCCAATTCACTTTTTTCCTCCTTGTATTTTAATTGAATTTATTTCTTTTGTATATTTCTTTATTGAACTTTTTACTATTCCATAAGCTAATGTTGTTTCTCCGTTTACTACTTTATTATGCCATTCCCAATTTTTGTTTTCAACTAATTTTCCTTTTCTTAAATTATGTGAGTGTACAACTATATGATTTCCACGATAAAGTTTATATTCTAATACTTTTATTTTCATTTTAAAATTTGTTTGGTCTATGTCCTCCTAACTGCCAAAATTTTGGTGTGTATCCATATTTCACTAACTCATCTTTAATATACATGATTCTTTCTTTTTCTGTTTTGTATGCTTTTATTTTTTCTTTTAATCTTTTAATAGCAATTCTTTTCCATTCGTTATTATCTTTTAGTTCTGGAAACTCTTTTAATACTCCCGACTTCGATAATCTCAAGCCATCAATAGTAGTTGTCAATGATGTCGATGTATCTCTGAATAATATTTCGTGTCCTCTAACTATAACTTCTACTTGGTCTCCTGCTAATTGAAATACTCCTAATATCATTTTAATTTAAACCTTTTATTTAATTTTGTTATCCGATTACCATATATAAAAACATCAGCTATGTTTAGAGTGCAATCTAAAATTATGGTAATTAAAATTGCTTTAAAGGATAATCCTAATATAATTTTTAATACATCTTTTAATAAGATTAATTCAAAACCATCAAGAAACATCATTGTTATTATTAATGCAAATACAAATATTATTGTTTTAAAAACAATTGAAGTTAATAGGAAATTCATTTTTGTATCTTTCTCAATTTCATTTACTTTACTATCATAATGTAATCTTTCTGTTGCAGGTAATTTCCAATACTTGTCTATGAATTCTTTTTTTTGTTTTTTTGTTTTTTCTATTGTGTTTCCAATCTTTTGGAATATATTTTGCTTCATCTTTTCTTCTCCTATTTTAATTTGAAAGAATAAAAAATAAATTAATAATAAACTTATTCTCTCATTATTCTATTTTCATTAAACCATTTTCAACTAATGCGTTTGCCATCTTAACTAATAGTTCTTGTTCTAAAATTTGTTTTGTTCCTAAAGCAATTATATTAGTATATGTGTCTGGTACTTCTGTAATGTAAAATCCTTTTGGAATTACTTTCTTAACTTCCTCTTCTGGTTTTGCATTTGTCTCTTCTGATTTTTCTTCTGATTTTTCTTCTGTCTTTTCTTCTTCTTTTTTTTCTTCTGGTTTTTCTTCTTTTTTATCTTTTGTCATTTTATTACCTCCTTACATTTCTTCTTGAATCCATTCTATCAAAGCCCATAATCCTAATCCAAATCCAATAAACATTGTTACATATGATATATAATTTGTTAAAGAATCTCTATAAACTATTATTCCATTACGAACCATATATAGTCCAAAAAATCCTAAAGCCATTCCGCTTAGTGCTGTGAATGATGGGATTTTCTTAAAGAAAAATATAAATGTTAATGTATAAAGTAATACTAATACTAAAACAAAGAAAATTATATTTTCTGCTCCAGAATTTCCACTTGGAGTGATATTAATACAAAGTGTTTGTTGCTTTGGTGGTGATGCTCCTCCTTTATCTCCAATTGTTGAATAAATTAGTTTTCCTAATTGTGTGTTATCTGGTAAAGTATAATTATATTCTATTCCATCTTTGGTCATAAATTTATTGATAATTATATTAGAACCATTTGGATAAGTGATACTTGTGACATTACTAAAGGTGCATGATTCACATTTTTGTATTAATTGAATATCTGTTCCTTGCTTTGCATCTCTCCAACAAGATAAAGATTCACCTGCATTTGCAAAACTTATTAAAAATATACCTAAAATAAATACTATTAATATTTTATTCTTCATTTTGCTATCACCTTGTAAACCCCATTTTTATTTAATGATATATATTTAGAATCTACACTATTTAAATCTAACATCTTTTTCATTTTGCACTCACCATATAAACTCCTTCTGAATTTTGTTTTATTAAACCATCAATTGAATCTACATTATAATCTTTGTTTTTACACTTCTTAAATTTTTCTTTTTCTTTATCTGCTTCACTAATTTTTTCACACAATTTTTTTGCACTTATCTTATCTACATTCTCTGTGAAATCTTTTTTATCTAATCCAAAATGTATTGTTGCTGCTCCAATTATTCCTAAGATTAATATTCCGAATATAATTGTTATTAATATTTTGTTCAT
>SDBT01006481.1_pt1 | contig 19416 bp, 44 predicted proteins | sample 2277101 | NCBI WGS metagenome assembly SDBT01 (sample SAMN10404973, study PRJNA504765) | marine sediment metagenome | isolation source: marine sediment core GS10_PC15, 103 cmbsf | place: Arctic Ocean: Southern Knipovich Ridge | collected 2010 | reverse complement strand
TAAAATGCTTAAGGCCCGGCCGGTCACACGGTCGGAGCTTAACTATTTTAACACTTTTTTAAGGAACTGTAATTATGGAAGTTACCGATAAAATGGTAAAAGATGCTCAAAGGCGATGGCCTCACCGTATCTGTTATGATTTTGTAGAATGTATCTCTTGCGGATTCGTTGGCCTCGCAGAATTGGGAAGTGATGACTGCCCGGATTGTTCAATGTCGGGCTGTCTGAAGTTTGTTGACGAAGATAACCCGGAATATAACCTTTAAGGAGTTTAGAATTATGACGATATGTATCGAGCAAACTTGCTGCGGGTATGAACTCACGATAAATGATATGTTTATAAAGACCTATAAGTCTATCGAAGAAATGAACGAATACCTAAGCAGCCGAATCAGAAGCGATTTTCACTAACCTTTAATAGGTGATTAAAACAGTTCCGCTCCTGCCGCTTGTTGCGGTGGGGGCATTATTATATATTTTAAAGTTTATTATACTCTTTTAGGAATTTGAATTATGCCAGACGAAAAACTAATCATCGGTCAATTAGAGCAAAGGATTTTAGACAAAGAGATTAAAGAAATATGCGAGGGTATAGATGAAGTCGGCAAGGCTCTTAATCGAGTATTCGCCAAGTATCACCCAATGAGCGGTAAGTTTGCCGAAGAACTCCAAAAGTTTCTTGCAGAGAGATTAGATTTAGCCCATAACAATTATACTATGGGTAGGAATGAAACTTTCGGTACGGCTTATATACATCCCAATTGGTTTCCTAATGGGTTAAAAAAGGCTATTTTGGAATTCGCAACTAAGGATTTCCTCGACAGGGTAGATCAAGTCGGGCTGGAAGTCGAAGAAATACAGAGTATGTTACCTTAAACCCATCAACCAACGCACCGGGGCTTCTCTCTCGGTGTGCTGTTAATGAGTTTATATTTTAAAAAGGACGATCAAAATGGCAAAAGACAAATCAATCATGGTAACGGCAAGAACTCACGAAATTCTCAGGCGACAAGCTGCAACCCTGAATACAGAAAACCTCGACAAAGGCAAAGAGGGTGAAGTCAATATGAAAGGCTTGCTGGTTAGCATCGCCGAGGGTATTCAGGATTGTCGGGGTTTTGCCGATCTGCCTGAAAAGGACGTTTAATATATGGGGCAGTGCAAGGCATTTCAAGGCCGTGGTAGCGATAATACGCCGAGACCCACACATAAGGCCGGGTATTCTTTCTTTTTCATAGACTAAAGTTCACCGATTACTTTGCCTGCCCCACCTTTTACAGCCCTGTCCGGGTATGACAGGGTAATATTACTTTTAATGCTGAAAGAGAGATTTAAGATGGAACATACAAAAGGTAAATTAGTAGCTACAGGGGTAGGGTTGACCTCACTTGAGCTTAAACAACGAATCGCAACTTGCTATATCCCCGAAAAGGTAAATGATATTCAACTTGACAAAGCCAACGCCGAACGCCTTACAGTCTGCTGGAATGAACATGACACCCTTAAGGCTAAAGCAGAGTTGCTTGAGAAGGCACTAGGAAAGATAACTAAACACGCATATAAAGGTATTGTAGCCCAAACAGCCTACGAAGCCTTAGCCAAAGCGAAGGAGTTGTAATGCTTGACAAACAAACACTCAAAAAGCACAACCTCAAAGCCGTTCCGTTCTCTTGTATTGGAGAGGGAGAGACGTTTAATATAGAAGATGACTTCTGGTGTCAGCTTAAATTTGGGCATGTTTTCTATACAAGAAAGCGGCTCGAAGGCAATATCGTATTCGCCAGTACGGAAGACTCTATACTTGAGTCAGTAGATGGATTTGCTGAAGACGACAACTACGAAACCGTCTACGTCCCTGTATGGCGTGTAACTTAAAATTTAATAAGGTTCCAAATCCAGTGATGGTTCCGATCTGCCACGCCTTCTCCTAATAGCAGGTTGGGCCGTCATATTGAAAGGTAGAACATGAGTAATTACGATATTGACTTAATCAAAGTATTGAAACAAAATAACTGGACGCCTTATGGCGGATGGACACTCAACATAAGGACAATGGCACACAAGATAGGTATTGCTAATTTCGTCAAAAGAGTCCCACTGCCTGATGAGTGGCATCAAGCTTTTGGTGAATTTGACGATTTCGCAATCTACCGCCTCCGGCCCGACTACGAAGTACCCGAAGAAAAGCCGGAGATCGTGGAGAGAGGAATCTATCCGAACGAAAGCGAACTTTGCATTGATGATGGAGGTGAACCGACTTCTATTCATACCTTAATATCAAGCACTCGCTTCGTAGGCTTTAGGGCAGGTGATTACGTTTACGGGCGTATTTACAGGCATAAAAAAACCAAATCAGAGGTGCTTATGGTTCGGTACGATATGCTGGACGAATACGAAGTCCTCACCCCAACCCACTGTTTATTCCAGGTGACAAAATGAAGATATTCAAAAAGTTAATGGACTGGCTTAATAGCGATCCGGTGAAAGCTTTAGGGAAAGAGCATAATTTCACCGGGTCTGGTATTGATACGCAGTATGCAGCTGAAATTCCCCCTATTGCACAAACGACATCAAACTGCATCAGGTATCGGAAGCGGGCTCAAACTGCCGAGCATAAGCTCAGATTCGCTTCCGAAGCTCTCAAGGCAATCGCTCACTTAACTAAAAACAATCTAGCGATACCTCCGAAATACCGTGAAGCAACCCACAAAATCGCCTCTGATGGATATGAGGCTGCGAAATGACCTGCCCAACCGACAAGTATAATAAATTAGCTCAGGATTGCTTCGGCAAGTTGTACTATCAGCTTGATCTTGATGACCAAATATTTATTGAAGATTTATATAATGAAGGGAACGAGTGAAATTATGAATACAGGGCAAGAATTAGTAGATAAACCGGAAACGGCAATACAGGTATTTGATGAGTACGAAGCAGAGATCGTACAGTTCGAGAAATACTTCGATGGAAAGGAATATGACCTCACTACCGAGAAAGGAATAGAGGCGTGTGAGGGCGACAAGCTCCTTTTAAGGAAAGTTGAAATCAGGATCGACAGGACACGCAAGGAAAGAGGGAAAAGCCTCAGAGATGCCGTTACGGAGCTTAACGCTAGTGCCAAGGTGTGCCATAACAGAGTCCATGCGATGTGGGAAGTTATCGACGAGCCTCTTGCGGTAATCAGGCAGGCTGAACTCGACGCCGCTATTGACGCAAAAGAAAAAGAGGACGCCGCAGTAAAGGCAGCCGAAGAACAGCGGGAATCCGAATTGAAAGCCAGGGAAGATGCGGCAAAAGCCAAAGAAACTGAACTAAAAGAAAAAGAGGATGCTATCAATGCTACCGCAAACGCCGCTCAGCATGAAAAGGAACTCGAAGACGCAAAGCTTGTAGCAGCACAAAAAGCGATAGAAAAAGAAAAGGCAAAAGCGTTAGCTGAAAAGAATCGCCTTGAAGGTATCGAGACTGCAAGGAAAGCCAATGTAGCGCATCGTACAGAGTTCAATAATCTTGCTCTTGACGCGATAGTTGCGGTAACGGGCGATCCGGCAAGCAGCTTAAGATTAGTAAAAGCAATCGTAAAGGGTGAAATACCCAATGTCAGTATTAATTATTGAGGTAATTATGGGAGAAATAGCAGACCATTATGTAGGCAAAATGCAATCAGGTAAAAGTTATTCAGATTTTAATTTTAAACCATTAAGGAGTAGCACAATGCAAGTAACAGGACAGATTTTAAAAGTAGTACCGAACATGAAAGACGGATACCCAGAAACCTTTACCACGACCAACGGTCAATTCTATGTGTTTAATATGGCTATCCAGCAGCCTGGAGGCCCATTGTGTGGGACTATCAACTCAAAGTCTCCGCAGTATCCTTTGGCGGCTGGCACAGAGATAACCGTTGAGCAGTCTCTTGGTAATCAGAACGAAGTGAAGTTTAAGAAGATCAACCTTCAATATCAGCAAGGCCAGCAACAGGCTCCGCAGCAAGGCCAGCAACAGCCAACAAGCAAAGACAGGCTCATTGTTACCCAAGTGGTCTATAAGTCTTTACTGGCTATGCCTAACCCTGTAACAGGCAACCTCGAAGCCGATTTGAGGGCTGGCGTTGATATGATAATGCGAGTGGGAGAGAATAAGCCGGTACAGCAACCGCAGCAGCAGGCTCCGCCTCAACAGCAACAACAAGCTCCACCACAGCAGGCTCCGCCACAGTACGACCCTAATGCTGCGTTTGATCCGACGGACGATATCCCGTTCTAACCCGCAATCACTCCTCGGCTTGTTGTCGGGGAGGGTCTTTATAACCAGTAAGGAGTATATGATAATGAACATACTAGAATTTGCAGACATAATCCAAAAGAACATAATAACCACCTACTTTCATGGGCAAGACAGATTTTCCTCTAGTTTTGAACATGGCGAACATAAGAACGGCTGTTGTCTTGTGTCTGCATGGGGCAGTAGCGACAATATGGAAGGCTCGCTAAATGATTACGCCCTTAAGATGCAAGGGAAAGAATTGGTGTTCCATGCTACGTCCAGTGACGCGAGGCAAGAATATAAATGCCCTGAATCTTTTACTATGATAGGAGAATAATAATGCCAATAACTAATTGTATGCGATGCGGGGTCCAGTGTCAAGTGTCCGGGGATCCAAACCCGGAGGCTAAAATGTTGCGTCGATCTAAAGGGCAAGGGCTGTGCGTTAATTGCGCAGTCCATGACTTCTTAAGGAATACTTACCCTTGCAACATGCTCTTGGCGTCATCAGGGCCAAAAGCTTTGGTTCACCCACACATACAAGAACAATTTGCTGGGATAATGCGGGTAGGATTATCCGATGCGATGCCGGACGAGATCGGATGGGATTTGATTGTTGAGAATTGGGACTTGCCTTTTCCGTCTAAGGTAGAACCGAGCGCCATGAATCCCTGTTCGCAACAACAACTTGATGATATAGCGACCGGCGATCAACCTGAACTTGGCGATATGCCTTTATTCTCACAACGCCGCCCGGTATGCGGTGACGATCTGACGATTAGAAGTTTTGGCCAGTTAAACGATATTAGCCCTGGCTTAGGGGACGATTTAAAGAAAGCGTTAGATTCAGAATGAAACTCGATAAAAATCTTATTATTGAACGGCAGTCGCTTAACGCCTACTTTCCCGCGGGCCTCCCTGCTACTGAATTTAACTCGTCGGACGTGATTGGCAATTGGAATTTAATCAAGTCGATTATCGATAAGTCCGTAGATGGCCGTGTGATCGATGAATGTTGTAAGATATTTAGAAATACTTTTAAGTAGAGTAACCCAATGAAAATCTTCACAACCAAACGAACACCAGACGGCGAAGTCTCAACCAGTGCTCCGGTAGCCGAGATCATAGCCGAAGCTGGTAAGTACAAAACCGCTGCGATAATCGTTGAGAATCTTTCCGGACGCGGGCCGATCACTTACGCTCAGATCAAATGGTGGAAAGGTATCCTCCTGGCGAAGCTGGCGCACATAACCGGTTACTCAGTGGGCTATTGGGAAAACGAATTGAAGCTTGGAGTCATGCCTGACCAGTTCCAGCCGATCACCACAACCATTGACGGCCACGAACACGACCACCTGGATTCGATAACAATATTGACCCGTAGCGAAATGCGGGAAATGATCGAAGGTTCCGTTGCCTACCTCCGAGACGATAAACGATACAATAAACGATTAAAGAAACGGTTCGGCACTATGTTTCACTGGGTTACGCTGCCTGAGAAGGATTTGCGGACATGAAACAGCACAAAAAAGTCTACATGGAGTATTTCGGCTACGGAGAGCAAGATATTGTATTTTGCGAGGTTTGCGGATCCGTGGCCGGCGACATCCATCATATTATTTTTAGAAGCCAAGGCGGTTCGGATGATATTGAAAACTTAATAGCCTTATGCACAGGAAGTACCGCTGACAAGGATTGCTGTCACGATATATCGCACGGCAAAGTCGCCGGCAAAGAACTGACCAGGGAAACATTGTTTGAGATCGTAGAGAAAAGGTAATTATGAAAGGGAATGTTATGAATAGAGAAATTAAGTTTAGAGCGTGGGACGAAGTAAACCAAAAAACGCGATACTGGCCCGATAAAACTAATATGACCTTTTGGAGAGACGGTGAGCTTGTTTATTTCGACCACGATGGAGGCAGGCTAATTTTGTCTCTATCGGAAGAAATGCAATACACCGGCCTAAAGGATAAGAACGGGAAAGACCTCGACTGGTGGGAAGGCGATTTACTTGAACTTGACGGCGGGGCAAGCGGAACCCATGTTATCGAATGGGACAATAACGGGGCTTGTTTTATGTGTGGCGGTGACGAATTACTTGTTAATGTGCGAGACGGCTACAAAACTGAGAAAATCGGCAATATCCACGAACACCCGGACCTCCTGGAATGAGAACCACCCAGATCCTACACATACTGACCAACGGCCCGGCAGGTTTTTTCAGCCATGTTGACATTGATCCTGTATCGCGGGTTAATCTGCTTTCAGGGGATTGTAGGGATGTTTTTATCGCCAAAGGCGTTAAGTTGTACCGGGAAGTTTTGCCTTTATTGTTTAAATGGCGAAAAGAAAATCCGAATTTAGTTGACAAGTCTTTAGAATAGGGTATAGTTATAAATAGCAATGAGAGTTTCAATGACACAATTTCAACCCACTACCGACACAAAGGCGCCTCCGCCTACTTTCATTGCTGGAATACTGTTGGTTTGTGGGTTGTTTTTTGCACAGAAAGAGGTGAAGTATGATAGTTGATGTAATACAATTTATGAGGCCTCACGGTAGGCAAGTCCCGCTCGAAGTGGAAGTATCCGATTCATGCAAAGAGAAATACGACCTATTAACCGGATACAATCTACGACTCACGTGTGAACAGCTAATGAACGGCACGGTATCGCAAGCTGTTGAGGGGCCTGATTTCGACTTCGACATTGAACTGACTGGCGGAAGCGACCTAACAGAGAATAAGGCGGCATTAGAGAAGTTGATTATGCGATTTGATCTGTCTGCCTTCGCAACAATGGAGGCGGCGTACAAAGCCTAACCCCCACAGGAACGGATTAAATAACTTTATTGGAGTATATTATGGCACACGGCGCAGGCAGGCACGGCAGTGAACACCGGAAAACCGACAAAACAAAGCGAAAACTAAAAAAGAAAACCCCTAACCAAACATTAACTTTATTGGAGTAAGATTATGAGCTGGGGCGAACGAAGTTGTAAATGGCTATCTAGGGACGACAAGGATTGCAAGCCTACAATGATGACTTGCAATGTATCATGTAAACTCTACACTTATGACGGCAAAACTCCGCCGGATTCAGTGCCAAACCACGGTATAGAGAATATGTTGGACCAAATAGAAGCAGATCCGATAAGTACTGAGAAGCTGACCAGAATGCTAAATAAAATCAAGTCAAGTCTGAAAAGTTTCGTTAGTAAAAAATAAACCCCTAAACAACACATTAACTTTATTGGAGTAAGATTATGAGTCGAAAATTAAAACTTCCCGGAGTGCCCAGTATGGTTCCTCGTAAATATCACCACGAGATTAAATGTGTTTTTCAGGATTTCCAAAATGCTATTATTGCGAACATCCTTAAAAATGGGAGCCTCGATGATGATGCCTTTTTGAATATCATTAGATTCTCCGACTTTCAAGATACGCCTACAGGGGTATTGAAGATGATTAAAGATGTTAAGGGTAATAGTTTATCTAAGAGACTATATGAAATCCGCACTAAAGGCGATATCAAGGACTAAACAACACATTAACTTTATTGGAGTAAGATTATGAGAGGTGTTAGATTTATACACCACAAGCAAGACAGGCAAGCGATTCTCCTGTCTCACGTTCCTGTCGGTGATTACTTCCAGATTGTAACTGACAAATACGGCCACGTAGAACTAAAGGACATACCTCCAAATATTCCGTTTGGTTGTTTTCGTAAGATAGCTTTCCAAACCCAATATGGCAGATTTAATGTTATGGATATGTGGACAGCAGAAGTCAGAGACTATAGGGATGATTGCATGTGCATACGGATGCTTCTCCCTCTTACTGTAGAGTTTGAAGAATCGAGATTTGACAGAGCTATAAAGAAATCTAACCCCTAACCAACACATTAACTTTATTGGAGTATATTATGGACACTAATATATCAATACAATTCGGCCATAAAGTCCCCGACGATAACCTCAAGAAAGCAGCTTTAATCTTAGGATTTGACCCGAAAGACATGAGCTATACTAGGTCTCTTAGGCCCACTGGATTGTCTCATATATCAGGAACTAAAGGTGATGAGTTCAGAAGTCTTTGTGGCATCGGTGACATTTCAGGGTTTTGGGAATTTAGCCATTCCGAAGATTTCAATGGCAATCAAGGATGCTTGAATTGTAAGCGACGCATCAAAGCTGATAACCACTAACTTTATTGGAGTATATTATGAGAGTTATTGACGTACCAACAGGCAAAATCATAATCATAGACGGCGACAAGGGCAAACTTGAATGCCTCTCAATCGGCGATTATGGCAAACAGCACAACATTAAAGCGGACTTCCTCGATATGCCAGACGAGATCAACGGCGTACCGAACGGCGAAATAATGCCCCTTGAGGAAAAATGGGTAATTACAATCAGCACTCAATACGGATGTTCTATGGGTTGCACTTTCTGTGATGTCCCGAAAGTCGGGCCGGGACTCAATGCAACTATGGGGGATTTACAGTACCAAGTTGACCAAGCCATAAGGCAATACCCTAATGTAAAATGTACAAAACGCTTGAATGTTCATTTTGCGAGAATGGGCGAACCTACATGGAATATGGATGTAGTAAACTTCACATCATTACATCTAAGAAATACGGTTAAATATCACCTCGGCAATTCAATGATACACCCTGTCGTATCAACCATGCTCCCTCGAAACAATAAGAATTTGTTGCCATTTCTAAATGCTTGGTGTTGTGTTAAAAACGATGATTTCAGGGGCGATGCGGGTTTGCAGCTTTCTATCAACTCTACAGACGAAAACGAACGGTTCGATATGTTCAGCGGAAACGCCTGCGACTTGATTACGTGTGGGAATATAGCTCAAGCCCTACCAGACCCCATAGGCCGCAAGTACGCCCTTAATTTCGCCGTGTGTGGCTATACAGTGGACGCTCGGGTACTGGCTGACACATTCAGTCCTGATAATTTCATGTGCAAGCTTACGCCTATGCACGAAACCGCGGCATGTCAGGAAAACGGGCTAATTACTGAGGGTGGATATGATTCGTTTTATCCTTATGCCCAAATGGAAACCGATCTAAAGAATGCCGGTTTCGACGTACTTGTGTTCGTTCCCTCTAAAGAAGAGGATGATAGCCGGATCACTTGCGGTAATGCGATCTTAGCTGACAAGAAGGACTAAACATGCAGGGAAATATTAACTTTATTGGAGTATATTATGAGTGTTGTAATTCAAGGCATCGAGTATTTCGGAACCAAAGAAGTAGGGCTTGATATATTAAAGATCAGGCCGGGAAGTATCAATAAAGCTATATTTGATGGCATTGTCAAACCCCCTCCAAAAGATCCATCAGGTAAGTATCTATGGGAAATTAGGCATATAGAGTCTGCTGCATGGGCAATGAAACGATTCCAACAGTGCAAACAATTTTTCTCGCGAAAAGCCAAGGACTAAACATGCAGGGATGGATAAAGACATGCACAAATTCAAGTTATTAAAAAATAGAAAAGTAGTCGGTTATATGGAATTGCAGCCCGCATGTTGCCTGGATAGCAAAAACCTCCTCTGGCGATATTCCAAAGACGGCAAAACTGGCTGGTCTGGGCAGGCTAGATTAAGACCTAATTTCGACTCTGTAAAACAACTAAAGGGATGACATACAGGGATGGATTAAATAATGGCAGAAAGGGATTTTAATGGCTAAAAGATTTACTGACACCGACAAATGGAAACGCTTGTCTTTCAGGAAATGGCCTTTGAAGATAAAACTACTTTGGCAATACATCCTCGACGACTGCGATATAGCGGGTTTATGGATTCAGGATATGGAAATAGCGTCTATTAAAATCGGAGCCGAGATAACCCTTGATGAGGCGCTGGGGTTCTTAGAAGATAAAGTCATCGTCCTTGATCGAGGAAATAAGTGGTTTATACCCGCGTTCATGGAATTCCAATATGGCCTGCAACTGAGCAAATCCAATAATGTCTATAAGTCTATAGAAAAAATCTTATTAAAGTACGATCTCTTTCAATATTTAACCATCGAAATTTCAGAAGCTGGTACTACAAAATCCGCATATCGGGGAAGAATCAGTAAAAAACTGCGACACAAAATATTCATAGAAAACGAGTTGGTTTGCCAATACTGCCAAGAGACAAAATTACTTTCAGAACTTGTTGTGGATCACTTTATACCGCTAGACAAGGGAGGCGATAATGCTGATGATAATTTAATATGCTCTTGTGTTCGCTGCAATTCACACAAAACAGATATAATGCCGGATGTATTTTTAGCGAAAAAGGATATTGAATTCTTAAACCCAACCCCACTGATATTTTTCTTAATAGGGGCTTTTAAGAAATTAAAAGGGGGTAAAGATAAAGACAAGGTTAAAGATAAGGTTAAAGATAAAGATAAGGAGCCTAATAAAAAAAGACCCTTAACAGTAGAATACCCCCCCGAACTCGATACACTTGAATTTAAAAAGACATGGGGGGAGTGGGAACAACACCGGATTGAAAAGAAAAGTAAACTAACTCCATCGACAAAGAAATCGCAATTAAAGAAGTTGGCGAAACTTGGCGGGGAAACCGCTACCGCTATGCTCGAACAGAGTATTCAAAACGGATGGACAGGAATATTTACAGTGAAAGAAGATACCGGATGTGGATCGGCAGGATTTGTAGGCGAAGATCAGCGTAAGAAACAAGTGCGAGAACGATCAGAAAGGATATTGAAAAATGCTAGCAGTACTGGATAAGATTCAAGGGTTATGGCCGAAAGCCAATGAGGACGAAATTCAACTCCTAAACGAGCTACTTGACGGCATCGAAGAATCTAAGGCCGTTAAGATCCTAAAGGTCGCTAGGGCTGAAAGCACCTACGCTACCATACCATTCAAGGCAATTACGGCCAAAGCAGCCAAAACGGGCAAGCAGGGTGGCTTAAACGGCACGTACATTGAGTGCTGGGCGGTTCACAAAGACACAAAGAAATTTAAGAATTGCTGCGTACTTGCCACGGGCAACTATGGAGCAAACGTTATGATGCAAAAGTGGCTCAGGAATCGGTGTAATGTTGAGCCTACGGATTACGTGCTTTTTGTCGGCAAGGAAAGCTTTCAGGCGTTCTGGGATTACCGCATGGGCAATGCTGAAAAAGAAGCTGAATATGAATTTTAATAATAGCAATGACAGATAAGGAGAATAGATAATGAGCATCGACAAAATGATAAAAGAAATAATAAAAGAAGTCAAAACGTGCCCATGCTGCGAAGGTAAAGGACAGTTGTTTTGTATAGATGGTGTTTCTAAATGGGTTTTATGCACAAAGTGCGGTCTTAAGACATTTGAATTTGGTACGGTATCTGAAGCCGTCGCCGCTTGGAACCTCCGGCCCGACACAAAGAAGCCAGAAGAAGAAAAGTTCCACCAAAATAAATGTAATTCATGTGGCAAGCCTATGAGTAACGATTGCCCTACATGTCAACGATTATGGGAAAGTTAAGGAGATAGAAGCAATGAGTGAAAAAAGAAGGATTTGCTTTGATACAAAGTGCGACAAGGACTCAATGCCTTATTCAGCGTTTTGTTATGAGCACAGCGAAGGTATTATCGACCCCCGGTGCGATACGTATTTTATTGAGACTGTGTTCGACCTGGAATGTCGCCTCGTCGATCTTGAGACAAAGACTAAAAAAGGTAACTAAACTAAAATTGGTGTACCTGGCCATCTAGCGAGCACACCCTGCTTTGAGAAATAAGCAAAACACGGCCAGGAAGTTTTAATAATCGGTAAAGACAGATTAAGGAATAATCATATGTCAATGAGAGAAGCAGTAATAGTAACTTGCGATCAATGCAAGAATGAGATGGAAATGAAAGCCAGCGACACAGAATCCAGCGAATGGATACATGATATGGAAGCGGATTTCTGTAGCTTGAAGTGCAAGGAAGAATACTATACTAGCCATAACTAATGACAGGCCGAGACCGGCGAAAGGAATAGAGATATGAATAAGTGCAAACACGAAAATACAGTCTTTGGGGAACTGCCGGAATTAACCGACTATGAGTATTGCGTAGACTGTAAGAAATCGAGGGCTATTTATGACGACTTCTCACCAAGCGAATGGACCGATAACGCCCTAACTACTAAGTTTCAAACAGCCCTTGACCTCATCCACCACGCAGCGGATGAGAATGAGCGGTTGAAGAAAGAAATAGAAGTAAACGCCGGTATTCTGAATAGAGAGAGATTGGCCGGTCTTGAAATGGCTTTTGATATTAAGCAGCTTGCATCAGAACTGGCAGAGATTAAGATTTCCGGGGTAACATTGAAAACCCAAGACCGAATCGGAAGCTTAGTAGAAAAGAAAATTGAGGAGATCAGCGGTGATAAAATAACCATAGACGGCTCTGGTTGCGAATCTGGCGATCCCGTTGAATTAACTCTGGCAGAAATATCTCAGGGATTTAATTACCTTGTGGACGAAGTAATCCAACCCCTTAAGGCAGAACTAGCTAAGCATGAGTTGGTGAGCGTTGAGGATGAGTTACCAACTGAAAACGGTGTCTATTTAGTGTACATACCAAATCAACAGCCAAAAACTTGTTACAGAGGAAGCGAAAGCGTTGTAGACTCATATCATTTTGGATGCCAAATTCGTTTAGCTACCCACTGGATGCCAATACCACCCCTACCAGAAAGCGAGGCCCAAAATGACTAACCCAAAAACAGACACAGAACTATCGGCTTGGCTGGGGGAAGTTTTACAGCCGGAAAAGAAATGCAGGTATTGTTGGTACTTCACTAAACCGAGTTGTGATTATGGTCTTGGTAACTGCAGGAACATACACGGTAGAGGAATGACAGACTGTGAACGTAAGCCGTGTAAGTATTACCAAAAAACACCCATCCCCCTCGACGACTGGAACGTGGCTATGAAGATCGTTCGAGAGTTTTCGCAAGGGAAAATCACTATAGCTTTAATGGAAATTTTTAGCTCAGAAAAAGACAACGGCGAACTTGTCTCTAGAGATGAGCATTGGATAAGATATTGTAAATGGCTTGTCAATGAAGCCCAACCCCGTGATTACCTAATAGCAGCAGCGACCCTTAAGGAGAAAAGCAATGCCAGATAAAGAATTGAAACCGTGTCCGTTTTGTGGCGGGCAAGCAACAATAAAAGACCACGGCCAAGGAACAGGCGGATGGATGATTAGCTGTAGGAACATGAATAATTCACCTGATAAAAATTCATGCGGTGTCTTAATGGTGTGTCCGTCAGATTACACTGCACGGACACCGAACGAAATCCAAGAAAACGCTAAGCAACGAAGCATCACCGCTTGGAACACCCGCCAGCCCGACACAGCCCTTGTAGAGGCGTTGGAAAAAATGATTCCTTTATTCAAGAAATGGAACGCAGCTACACTATGCAAGGCAGAGAAGATTGCCATTAAAGCCCTCGCTAAGCATAAGGAGAAAGAATGATTAAGTTCACGATAATTGGCAGGCCAAAGGCATTGAAGCGGCACAGAGACATAAGTGGGCGTGGTAAGTATGACCCGTCAAAGGGAGATAAAGGGGACTTTGCAATAAAGTGTAGCCATAAGAGGCCACGAGAGCCGTTCGCTTTCCCCTTACACGTATACTTACAATTCCATTTCGAGGATACAGCTGAGACAGGCGACACTAACATAGGTGATATTGACAACCTGAACAAGTTTGTCTTCGATGCTCTTAATGGGATATTCTGGGAAGATGACAGGTGGATAGATCGAGTTACGGCAGTCAGATGCTATAAGGGTAACCCAAGAACCGAAGTGGTAATTATGGAAGTTGACGGAGCGATATTAAAATGAGATTAAGGAAAATATAATGGCAAGAAAACGAGAGAAAAAGAGTTGGTTGAGTTATTGCGAAACAATGGACACGAACTCTGACTTCGTAGGTGTCGGAATTAAGCATGGGCATATAGTGTTATGCGCGAAGTGGCAACCGACAGTCAAGATTACCTCCGCCCAAGCTCGGCGCATAGCTAAGAAACTAAACCAGTTTGCAGACGATATAGATAGGAGTAAAGACTAATGGCATACATTAAACCAGACGGCACACTAGAATATGACCGGATAACCAGAGCGGTAGAGGTTCAGGCTAACTTCCTTGCCGGTAAAAAGGATGGCTTTGGTATTGACGATGGTATAAGCATCTACACGGGCCTTATGCCTTGGAATTGGTTTACCCCTGGCGTTAGCCATACATCAGTCGGTTATTGGCTTGACGGCGAACTGTGGTTCTTTTCGAGTACCTCACGTAAAGAGCTTGGCGGCAAGAACGGGACACGGTGGATTAAAGGTACTAAGTTGCTTCGGAATCCGGAACGGTGGAGATTGCAAGAGTATAATTTCAAAGAGGAAACTACATACCCAGACCAAGAAATGAGAAATTGCATAGACCGAGCCAACTCTTTGATCGGACTCCACTACGATTTCTATGGTGTCGGCGCTGACTTCGTGAATCCAGTAAGAGTATTTATTAAGCGAGAACTATGGAAAGTTATCCAGAAACTCAAAAAAATCTACTGCTCCAAAGCCGTCCACGCTGTCCAGACCGGAATAATAGCTGTGTTCTCGCCACGGCGTAAGTACAAATGGGCTAAGAAGAACGGCTACAAACTAATTGAAAATACATGGAATTATTTAAACAAGCTCACCGACTGAGCCGCTTCTGAAAGGGAAATTATGAGTTTATTTAGCTGTGACGAAGTATGCGAAACATGCAGAAAAGCAAAGTTCCACGATTGCTGTAAGACTTTTTGTAGATGTGAAGATGGCCATGAGATCAATGGAATGACTGGCACATGCGAACACAAGGAGGAATGGGGAAGTGGCCCCATCCAAGCTGACATCGACAATATTATTAAAGAGGTGAACGATGAGTAGAACGGTGAGAAAAGAAAAAACAAACTGCAAAGAAATAAGAACCCACCTGCGTGGCAATGAGATAAGCGACAAAGACAGGGAGTGTCAAGACCAAGATAATTACTTCAAAGATGGCAACCGTAAATATAAACAAAGGAAACAAGAATTGAAAGGACTCTAACATGAGAAAACTACTAATGGACATACTCATAGCAGCAGGGATAATTCTTGCGGCTTGGCTGATCGGCGGATGCGTGCAACGGGAATACCGATACAACCCAAAGACCGGCGAAATCCATGTTAAGACAAACTACCTCGCGTCTGACGTTCAGGTGGATAACATCTACCTGGAATCGCCGACCGGATGGATCGTTGAGTTTAACCGGATCGTTCAGGAAAACCAGTCATTCAAGCTTATCCTGCCGCCGTATATGATTATTGAAACGAAAGATAAATAGCCATGAAACACAAGTTTCCTTATAAATGGACTTTAAAAGACGCAAACTTCACCAAAGATAAAGGCAAGGTGTTCTCTTGTTTCGCGTGTGGTGGTGGTTCTACAATGGGATATAAGCTTGCTGGATTCGATGTGATCGGCTGTAATGAGATCGACCCGAAGATGATGGCTGCCTATATTGCCAACCATAAACCTAAGCATTCTTATCTGGAGCCTATACAGTCGTTTAAGCTCCGCGACGACCTACCCGATGAATTATACCAATTAGACATCTTAGACGGCTCACCGCCTTGCAGTAGCTTCTCAATGGCAGGTAACAGGGATAAGGACTGGGGTAAGGATAAGAAATTCCGCGAGGGTCAGGCAAAGCAAGTTCTCGATACCCTTTTCTTTGATTTCATTGATCTGGCTAAGAAGTTGCAGCCAAAAGTTGTTGTTGCTGAGAATGTCAAGGGGTTATTGCTTGCCGGTGCTCAGAAGTATGTCGCCGAAATCCTTAAACAATTCGACGATGCCGGTTATTATGTTGATTATACCTTATTAAATGCCTCTAAGATGGGCGTTCCCCAAAGACGGGAGCGGGTTTTCTTTACTGCTATCCGGAAAGATATATTTGATGGGCCTTTTTCTGATATGTTTAATACAAGACCGGGATTGGATTTAAGGTTTAGTGAAAAGCCTATCCTATTTAAAGAATTTTATGAGCCTGGAGTTAATGATAGGGCAATATCACAGGGTAAAATGAAAGAATATTGGCTTAAGAGAAAGCAGGGCGATCGCTCGTTTGCCGACACTATCAAAAGAGAATGGCAAGCAGATCGATGTTTTAATAATGTCTTTCTGTATGAAGCTGAAGTATCCCCAACGCTAACATCGAATGGGGACTGTATGTATCTTTTTAGTGAGTACAGGAAACCTAACTCGAAGGAAATGTGCTGCATTGGAACTTATCCACAGGATTACGACACTAAAACACCCTTGCATTATGTAATTGGCATGTCAGTTCCTCCAGTAATGACAGCCCAAATAGCAACAAGGATTTGGGAGCAATGGCTAATTAGCGTTTAGAACTTTATGGAATAAGATAACCCAAGAAAGAGAGTAGATAATGGAAACTAAATTCATCAAAACAAACTGGAATCTCTGGGTCATCGGCTTAGGGGTCGGGATTAAGCAGCACGGCGGAGATTACCACTTCCCTGGCTGGGCGGGCTGGTGGTGTTTGTCTTTGCATATTTGCTTTCTTGATATTCAAATAAAGCTATGGAAGGGCAAAAAAGATGAATGACGAAGCCTGCGAAATAGACTACATTTCCACTAGTGACCTTATGCGAGAACTCGCCAAAAGGCATGAGGTGGTAATAATAGCCGTTAAACCAACCAATAAGGAAACCCTTCGGATGCTCACAAAAACACCTGATCCTGATACCGAATGGGGTTACAATACGATGGAATATTTAAAGTTGCTTACTCACATGCAAACGTGCGTTCACGAACAGACAGGAGAAGAATATCATGGCTAAGAAAACAGCGACAGTGTGGTATTGTAATAAGTGCAGGAGTAAGAAAATAAAACGTACTTTACGACAGCAATGTTCGTGCGGCAAATGGATGCAACGGATAGCTGAGAAAGTAGAGGCGTAAAATGAAAATGAAACCATTATTAGCAAACACCCAAGTAGTCCAGAATATCCTTGCTGGTAGACAGACGCAGGATCGAAGGCCGATAAAGGGCATACCAGACGACGCATGGTGGGTGATGTATCATGGAGACGATTTTCTGGTAGAGGAACTTCGTAATAAAGTCTCTTGGTTTATGCCCGCCAATGGCGATATGTGGCCTTGCAACAGAGAAGACGCGATCAAGCCCAAATACCAAGTCGGGGACGTTCTGTATGTGCGGGAAACATTTCAGCTAATGGACGATAGTTCAAAAGGTAAAGATATGGCCGGCATACCAAAAGGTAGATTCTTAGGTGAAGCTGCACCGTGGAAAGGAGTCTGCGGGGACAGGGCAATTACATGGCGTCCTGTTTTTCGTGCCGATGGAGAATTGACACACCCCGAATACGGAAAGATTAAGTGGAAACCGAATATCCACATGCCGAAATGGGCAGCTCGTATATTCCTCAAGGTTACAGCGGTGCGGGTGGAGAGGATACAGGATATAACGCCACTGGACTGCACAAAAGAAGGCTGTTTTTACTCCGCAGGATATGGGAAAAAGATGGAAATACTATGGGAAAAATCACCTCGTGAGGTTTTTTGCGAACTCTGGGACTCCATCTACCCCGGCTCATGGGATCGTAACGACTGGGTGTTTGTCTATGAATTTGAAAGGACAGAGAAAGAGGTGTAAAATGAAAATAGCAATCGCAATGATGATCGGCGTATGGATCGGGTATGTTCTCAACGGCATATTGTCGAGCAATACCAAGCAAGATGAAACTCAGAAACGATTTGATGAGAGGGCTTGAAATGGAAGTCAAGATTCTCGAAACGACAATCTTCTACAACCACTTTTGCTATGACTGTTTCGAGCATGGGCGTATGTGCTACTACTACGGGACTGAAAAAGATAAACTTCGATCCTGTCCCGAATGCGGAAGTGATAATGTAAATGGAGCTTTTGAAGATGCTAAACATTAAAGACATAACCAATACGATTGTTTAAGGATATGAAATGGCCAAAGAAAAAATAAAGCTAATCATAAAAACAATACAAGGCCTGATCGACGTTATTGACCCGCCCGTCAATGATACTAACTACGCTGATCGGCTGTTGAAAAAGAACGAAGCTGGCGAAGTCGACTATGTTATGATAGCTCAGTTGGAGAAAATAGAACCCTGCGAAGGAGAAAGCTAAAACCTCCGCAGGGAGCAGATGAAAAAGAAAATGTTAAGCGTCAGCTATCGTGTATTGTTTTCGGCCTGATTCAAAGGCGGTTATCCCGTTAGTCAAAGTAACTACGCTAGTGTCAATTTTAAGCTTCGCACTTGAAGCAACGTTCATATTCGTTACTATCCTTGGTTCTGCCGATGCAGTAAAGTCTGTAGTTCCACCCTTTGCATTGCAGGTAGCGATTGTTCCAGTATTCGCAGGCGTTACCGTTCCGCCCTCTGTATTAAGCGTTGTTATCGCACCTGCCCCGCTTGTGAGCATTGTCCCACCCTTGTTTGTTACGGTGGTAATCGTCTTGCCCGTAGCCTGCTTTATAGTAGTGATACCGCCAACCGCTTCAACCGTTGCGACCGTTACCCCTTGCCCTATCGTTAGCTGGCTGTCAGTGGCCACTGTAGCGGCGTATGACTGGAATACACTGGCAACCTCCCCTGTCTCACTATCAAGGAAACAAAGTCCATACGTGCCTTTTCTGAGGTCTCTGATAAGGTGGTCAGATTTATTGGCCTTTAGCCTGCAAGCCGGTTTATTTGTATCTGAACTTGAACTTGTATTGTAGCCGGTAATCTCACAAGCTACTGTACTGCCAACGTCTACTTTGATTCGTGTTGACCCCCGCGACGATGAATTGTCGAAGTTTTCCCCGATAAACAGCGTGGCGGTTTCTATCTGGAGATAATCACCCTCAAACCCTGCCTCTTCGTCATGGCCAATCTTGCCGGTATAAGTCTGCGATATATGACAGGACAAGAGCGGATCGGAAGCTCCAGAATTATCAAGTCCATAGAGAATGTCAACCGTAGAATCAGAAACATAGGTATCCTCAGACGCCCCGTTTTCGCCGGGAAC
>SDBT01006480.1_pt1 | contig 19419 bp, 22 predicted proteins | sample 2277101 | NCBI WGS metagenome assembly SDBT01 (sample SAMN10404973, study PRJNA504765) | marine sediment metagenome | isolation source: marine sediment core GS10_PC15, 103 cmbsf | place: Arctic Ocean: Southern Knipovich Ridge | collected 2010 | reverse complement strand
GCCGGGCGGCTCCCCGGCCTCTCTTTTTATGGGGGGGTGTATGACCAACCTAGAATTTAAGGCGTGGATTGAAGGATATGCTTCGGGTATGAGGGGCTGTCCTCCCAGTAAGTATCAGTGGAACACCATCTTAGAGAAGGCGGCAGAGATTCAAGGCCCTACTTACCCCTATCCCACCACTGGGGATTTCACTGGTGCCAACAGCATGGGCTGCAATACATGAACGATAAGCAAAGACAATGGGCCGAGTTAGTGGCTACAGGCTGCACTAAGGCCCAGGCCTGCCGCGACATAGGGTATAGTGAGCATAGTGTTAAGGAGCTTAGTGCTTCTTGCGGTGAGCTCATCGTAGAACTCATACAGAAGAACCGGTTGGCCAGAGAGAAGGCAGCCCTCGGTAAGCTAGGCGCCCCTCGGGATTTCATCCGAGCCGAGCTCCTAGAACTGATTGAGCGCCTGAAAACCACCCGTATCCCTGTGAAGCAGAGGAACGGCCTACAGATGAAGGACGCTGACGGGAACCTCCTGTTCACGCTCGGAGACACCACGGCCCTCCTTAAGGCGCTAGACCAGCTGGCCAAGCTAGAGAAGCTCTATGAGACGGAGAAGGTGGACGTCAACATCAACTTCGAGGACGCCTATAAGAAGCTGAACAGCGGGCGGGAGGATGGCGAAGTGTATGAACTAGGCGATTTTCGTGCCACCGCTGGGACCGCCGGGTCCGGCGCCCTTATCCCTGTCTAAATGAGCTTCGAGAGCGACCTCTCCCAGTTTATACGAGAGAATAAGTTCAAGGCCGACCCTCTAGGCTACGTAATGACGATGTTCCCGTGGAAGACAGACGAGAGCATTCAGAAGGTGAAGTTGCCAGAGGAATACCATGAGCGGTTCCCAGGGTTTGAATGGGGGCCTGACCGGTGGGCATGTGAATTCCTAGACGATCTCGGCAAGGAGATTAGGGAAAGGAAGTTTACGGGGAAGAAGGCGGTGGCCCCCGTCCGGTTCAGTACGGCCTCAGGCCACGGAATCGGCAAGAGTACGATGAGCGCCTGGCTTGTCATGTACATCCTTGACACGCGGCCTATGGCCAACATCATCGTTACAGCCAATACAGGGGAGCAGCTCCGTACCAAGACATGGGCTGCTGTGGCTCAGTGGCACAGTAAGTGCTTGAGTAAGCCGCTCTGGGAGATTACGACGGGCCGCGGGGCCATGTCTGTCTACAGGAAGCATGGAGATGCGCATGTCAAAGCCAACTGGCGGGCCGACGGTCAGGTTTGTCGCCCGGAGAATAGTGAAGCGTTTCAAGGACTTCATGCGGTGGATAGTACGGCCTGCTTTATCTTCGACGAAGCCAGTGGAATTGACGATGCTATATACGCAGCCCGGTCCGGGGCAGCCAGCGATGGTGAACCCATGTGGTTCGATTGGGGTAATCCTACGCGTAAATCGGGATATTTCTTCGAGAACACGGTTGGTGAGTATAAGCACAGATACAACACCCGGTCAATAGACAGCCGCTCCTGCCAAATCCCTAATAAGGAGATGTTCCAGGAGTGGATCGATGACTACGGCCTGGACTCAGATTTCGTGAAGGTGAAGGTGCTGGGCCAATTCCCGTCCGCGGGCAGCGTCCAGTTCATCGAGACGGATATAGTGAACGAGGCCATGCGGAGGGACGTCTACAGAGACACCACGCAGGGCTGCATCATCGGGGTGGACGTGGCCAGGTTCGGTGAGAACGCTACAGTGATATATCCCCGAATTGGCAACGATGCCCGGTCGTTCAAATATAAGCTCTATCGGGAGCTGGACGGCTGGCAGGTGGCGGACAAGGTGGTCCAGATGATCCAGGAGCTGCAGGCCATCGGCATCACCGTGGGCAGTATTAACGTGGATGGCGGAGGCCTGGGCTCTAGCCCAATAGACAAGCTCCGCTACAACGGCTACAACCCTATCGACGTCTCCTTCGCCCACAGGGCCGGAGACGGCAAGTACGCCCGGAAAGGCGACGAGATGTGGGGAGAGATGCGGGACGCGCTAGCCGCGGGCCTCGCTCTGCCCTTCGACATGGAGCTCAAGAAGCAACTAACCCAGCGTGAATACGGCTTCACCGAGATGACGGGGAAGATTAAGCTGGAAAGCAAAGAGACAATGGAGAAGCTCAAGAAGGAAAGCCCGGACATCGCGGATGCTCTGGCCCTAACCTATCATAGCAAGCTAGCCGCAGACGTCCTCCCTCGGGGGCAGCGAGCGCGGCCCAAGTTCGCCCGGCATGACTATGACCCATATAGGATATAGAGATGGCAGAAATTGCCGCGGTGCTTGTTGAACAGACTGGATACACATCAACGCTAGTAGTCAATCGGCACTATGGGGTGGTGCTCGACATCCTGTGGGAAACCATGACGGATGATGACGTGGGCTCGTGGGTGGATTGTGCGACCTTCGCTGACAAGACTGTGGTGTTCTCTGGCACTATTGGGGGCGGTACGGTGATTTTCCAGGGCTCTAACGATCAGACCAATGTCTTTACATGTAAGGACCACGCCGGGGACGTCATCTCCATCACCGCCTTGACCAATCCCGTAGGTGCTCTTGTCGCAGAGAGTCCTCGTTTTATTCGCCCAGTTACGGCCGGCGGCAGTTCTAATGATATAGACGTGCGGGTGATCGCCCGCCTGGTGATGTAAGAAGGGAAGATGATATGATAAAAGATATATCTCCTCAAGAATTTCGGAAGGCCGCTCAGGCCGCCGCTACCCTTGGGGATCAGTTTAAGGCGCTCCTTCTCGTCACGGAAGTATTGGGTGATCTGGAGAGTTTAGACAGGCGCTATCAGGACTTAATGGCTAAACGGAAGGCGTCCTCCCGGTTTATGGAGGCTGAACTTAGGGATATGGAGGACCAGCATAAGACTATGGCCGCGAAACTGGCTAGCGTAGTGGCTCAGTATGATGAAAAGAATGCCGAGCTGAATAGGTCCTTTATCGCCCAGCGCACCAAGCAGCAAGCCGAACTACAGGATGCGGCTACTAGCGCAAAGGCCAAGGCGGCGGTATGGCAGAAAGAGGCGGCTAACGCAAAGGCTGAGGTAGATAGTTTTAATGCCAGGCGTGAACAGGGCACGGCCGAATGGGAGGCTGAAGTCTCTGCATGGGACACTAAAGTCTCCACTCTGAAAGTAGAGTTTGCGGCGTTGAAGGAAAGGCTAGGGTAATACATGATGCCCATAGTCTCTCGCTCCCTCGAATCAGTTCAACCCAGCGCTGCCGGGACGGTTCTGGCCAGATTTCTGGCTGTTGACTCCCGTGGCCGTGAGTGGCGGCGCAGTCGTTCTCGCTTTGTCGATGAGGCGGCAGCGACTGCGGCATCGGACGCCTATGACTGGACGGCACAGCTAGAGGATCTGGACGAGCAAGTCGGCCTGGCTTTTGTTGAAGCTGGTGGTGATCCTGAAGTTTATGCAAGAGAGGATCTGACAATTCAGGAATGGCGTCGTCGTGTTGCTAAGCGTTGGTGGAACACGCCCATTGAAGGGTCGAGTTCAGCCGATCTTACTTTCCTCTGCCTCACCGCCGACTACATCACGATCTTCACGGCGGCACAGATTACAAGTGCGCTTGGCATTTCAGAAGCAAAAGCCACGAAAGGTCTCGACCGAGCCATTGACCTCCGCGATGTCACCTGTCCTGCAATGGCAGCTAGTGATGCCGAGCAGGAGGATGCTGACTGATGGGCGATAGGTTCTTAGATGATCAAGCAGGGGGTAATACCACTCCTTTTGAAACCTGGGCTAATGCGGCCACGACTCTATCCGCCATTATTACTGATGGCACTAACCCGCTTCTTGTCGGCGAAAAGATTTACGTAGCTCAAGGCCACAGTGAAGAAATCGCGTCTAATGTAACTCATACATTTCCGGGGACATACGCAGACCCGAATATCTTGATTTCTGTTGATGACACGGGCGATCCAGAGCCTCCAACTGCTGGGGATTATCTACCGGCCACATCGGTTCAAATTGGCACTACTTCCAACAATAACCTCGTCATAAATGGGGTGGTCCGTTGTTATGGGATTTATTGGCAAGCAGGCAAACAGTTTTCCCTAGCTCCAACTGTTGATGACGAGTTTTATCTTGAAGACGGCACGTTAGACTTAATTAAGAATGATGGGGTTTTAATCACGGGGGCTAATGATGGACGCAGCGAAGTTATACTCAAGAATTCCGATATTAAATTCTCGACATCTGGATCAGGTCGTGAATGGCGGTCAAGGACAACACTCTTTGATTGGCGCGGGGGAACGCTGACCGTAACTGGGACTGAGCCGTCTGTGCTCATTAATCCGAGTAGCAGAACGACAAGTATGCGCTTTGCCGGTGTTGACCTCTCCGATTATGCCGGTTCGTTTATTGACTCGTCGGACTTGGGAATTATGCGTTTAGAGCTACATCATTGTCTTCTTAATTCGAGTTTTGCCTTGCAGGATGGAGCATTATCTAATGGGTCCTCCCAGCTCCTGATGTCTGGCTGCGACGATACCACCGGCAATAAACTGTATCGGATGGAGTATGAGACCTTTTACGGCACAGTTCAGGAAGATGCAGCCATCTTCGTCACGATTGGCGGTGCGAGCGACGGCACCACGCCAATCAGCTGGAAGATGGACACAAATGCTAATGCTACGGAGTTCTTTGAACCTCTGATCTCGCCACCAATTATTCTTTGGCTTGATACCACAGTAGAGCAGGTGCTTACGGTACAGTGTAACTGGGACGAGGTTTCCACGAACCCCATCCAAAACGATGAGATTTGGCTTGAGGTAGAGTTTCTGTCCGCATCTGGAGATACTGAGAGCGATATTAAATCGGATGGCCTCGCCAATCCCCTTGAAGCGCCAGTCAACCAAGCTACAGCCACTACGCTCTGGGACGGTGATGGTGGGTTTTCGGATCAAGAGGCGTTTACGCTGGATGTGACGATTACCCCTGGCCGCGTTGGCTTGGCAATTGGACGAGTACATATGGGTGGCCGTGCTGGAGCGGCGACTATCTATGTTGATCCTAAGATGACGAGCGTGGCGACGTAATGGCCCGCCAATTTTTCATCCCTGCTGGCGTCATGCCCCTCTCGGGGGTGATGATCGACGAGGATGGCACGGAGGAATATTTCATCCCAGCGCTGGGGATGTTCAATGAAGATCAGGCGGCAGCGGCAGACGTGTTTCCCGTGACGATCCATATGGCCCCCTACCAAGCAATACAGAGAAGGAATTAAACATGGCAAGATACAGCGCAGGAGTTCTGACCACGGCAGGCGGAACCACAACCCCGCTGATCTCTCTCTACTCTGCCGCGGCCTCGGTAGGTGTCCTTCGGGAGGTCGGACTTTTCAACACTACGTCCACAGCCGTTGCAGTCCAATTAGCGCGTTTTACGACGAACACGAACGCGGGCTCAGGTTTGTTAGAAGCCCCCCATAATGTCAGGAAACAGCCAGCCCTTTGCACAGCACAGGGGACGCATTCAGGTGTCGAAACAGTGGGCCAGGATCTGGGCTACAGAGCAGTCTTAGGTGCGGCAGTAGGCTCTGCTGTAATCTGGACGTTCGGAGATGACGGCTTGACTATCGGCATTGTCGATACCGTCGATTTGGTCACCAACGGTATAGGCGTTGTGATCGAGAACGGAACGGGCCAGGCCCTCCAGGCTTACCTAGTTTGGGATGAGTAACAGCCCACAATACCCGGTCCCACGGCAGCCCCGGAAACCGGACCTCCAAGCATCAAGGGCGCTCGTTCCTGCTGCTGAAGATCCGGCTCCGACTGGGCGAATTATGTCAAGTATCGCTGGAGCTGGCGGACTCGCGAGTAGGGGCGGCATAGCCGGAGCCGGAGGAGGGCTCGCAGGATGAATTACGGTGATTTTCCGATTGAAGAGACCATCCATGTCTTCTTCACGACCCGTGCCTTTGCGACCGGCATCCCTGGGACTCTCTCGGCCGCTACCGTGGCTGTCTATGAGGATATTACATCCACGCCAATCGAGACCAGTATAGCGGTTACTGAAACTCTCAACTCGATTGCGGGTTTGAACGCGGTTCCAATCGTCGCCATTGCTGCCAGCGGGTATGAGGTTGGCAAGAATTACCATGTGGTAATTGAGGCTGGAACGGTGGACAGCGTCTCGGTCGTTGGTGAAGTGGTCGCATATTTTAGTATCGGCCGCAGCGCTGCCGCAGTGGATCTTGCCCAAAGCACGGACGGATTGGGGGCAATCAAGACAGATACGGCGGCAGTTAAGGTAGCTACCGATAAACTGACGTTTACGGTTGCTAACCAACTCGACACAAACCCGCTATCGTGGTCTGGTGGATTAATCCCGGCGCAGGGCGTGACCGGCGTGCCAGAGGTTGATGTCACGCATCATACTGCGGGGATATCTCCGACCCCGGCGACCACTGGAGTCCCGGATGTAAACACCGTCGAGTTCTTGGATACGGCTGTGGTCTTGTCAAACGGATTGCCGGATATTAATGTCGAAGATTGGCTGGGCACCATCGTCACTGCGGCGACAGCAGGTCGCCCAGACGTTAATACAGCGGCACTAGACGACAATACCAACGCTGCCGCTGTCCTGAGTGACAAGCTCCAAGACGGGGTGATCGGAACAGCCGACAGCGGGAGCACCACTACAATAGTTGACGCGGCCAGGAGCGAGGCAGACGACCGCTGGAACGGGTCCATGATTGTGATTACGTCCGGTGCTAGCGCCGGGCAAGCTCGCATCATAACCGAATTTGTGGCTTCAACCGATACAATCACCTTTGCCCCGGCAGTCACGACTAACCTGGGCACCGAGACCTATGTGATTATTCCCCAGGCAGGTGTTGACGTGCAGTCATGGCTTGGCACGGAGGGTGCCATGTCGGCTCCTAATGCCTTGGTGAGCGGCGCGGTCGAGGCCGACGTGGTGTCATGGTTGGGCACGGCGGCAGCGGCCCCGACGGTGGCGGGTGTGCCCGAAGTGGATGTGACGCACATGGCGGGTGGGGTCCAAACGGTGACCGACCTCAAGGACTTTGCCGACGCCGGTTATGATCCGGGGACGAATAAGGTTCAGGGCGTCGTCTTAGTTGATACGACGACCACTAATACTGATGTGCGGGGAACGGATAGTGCCGCCCTCGCCTCCGTAGTTGGTGCGCTGAACGACGCCGCTTCCGCAGATGAAGTGACTAGCTCCGATACCTTGGTGCAGTACGTCAAGCAGCTCATCAACATCCTGGCTGGAGCGCCCGGTGTTGTCACGCTCAAGGCGGCGGCTGCACCGGCAAGCGGCGTCAGCCTCTCGGAGATGATCCGGGCTATCTACGACGATACAAATTCGCTGGATGGCACAAAGGTTCCACAAACTCTTAATCTGACTGCTTCCGGCAACATCGGCATCGACTGGGCGAACGTTGAGAACCCGACAACGGCCCTAGATTTATCGGCTACGGACATTCAGTTAGTTGATACGGCGACCGCTGTTACCAATGAAGTGACGGCAGATATTACCAAGATTGGAGGATCAAGTACGGCGGCCGATAAACTTGAGGAAGGTGGAGAAGCTCTTGCAATCGGCACGGTGAATGATGCTAGCGCGACTACCACGGACTTTATAATCACCCTAACCGGAGATACGGTTGACTCGACCGATGATCATTATAATGGCCGTATCATTACCTTTACGACCGGCATTCTACTGCAGCAGTCAACTGACATCCTTGACTATACCGGTTCAACTAAGTCTGTGAATGTTACGGCTCTAACTGAAGCACCAGGAAATGGTGATCAGTTCGTAATCTCATAAGATGGCTACAACACGTCTTAGTCAAGTTGGAATTGGGGCCCGTCCTTATGCTGGTTTCATTGCTAAGGCCGCTCCTGTCTCTGGCCCTCATACAGGTGGACCATTTACATCTCTATCTTTAATGGGCATACCTGGTCCTAGACATAGTTTCTCAGCCAAAACCGAAGCCGTGGTCGTCGCCGGAGCCGCGCAGTACGTTTCAATCTTTTTTCGACGGCGAAGAACCTAGCTTACAATTCTTTAGCTTGAAGGAGCTAACATGGCACTACACACCCCATCTCACAGCGGCCCTGGCTCAGTCTTAGGCGGCAAGAAAAAGGCTCCTAAGAAGAAGACGTCCCTGCTCTCGCAGAAGCGCAGCTAATGGGGTTCTTCAGTGGCGTCGGCGACTTCTTCAGCAGCAGCCTTGGGTCGCTGACGAGTAGCATCCTAGGTGGACTACTGGGCGCTATTGAGCAGCCGAAAGCTCCGAAGGTGATCCAGAGTGAGGAGCCCACTAAGGCCGAGGTGGATGCCTCCGTCATACAGGCTCGCCTTATCAGGCGAAGGCGGAGTGCCGCCAGTGGTGGCCGCCGCTCGACAATAGCAACAAGCGCGCAGGGCCTGCTGAGTAAGCAGTCCGCGGATAAAAGTCTGTTAGGAACTTAGTATGCCACATGGTGCAGGAGGCGGTAACGCAGGCGGCGGTGGCCAGGGCCAAGGCGGTGGCGGAGGGTCAGGCAGCAACGCCGGCAATAACGGCGGCAGGAATGCCGGTGGCCGAGGAGGCAGAGCAGGCGGTGTTGGTGGTGCTAACGTAGGTGGTGGCTTTTCTTCTAAGGACAGTGCAGCTGGCTCTGCTGGCGGCGGCGGTGGCCTAAAAGGGGGCACTCCCGGTGTAGCCGGTAGACCCGGCCAGCCCCAGATTGGCGGAACTACTAGTGGCGCGGATGTAGCCGGTGCGGCCGGGATCGGGCAACCGAGCAGGTCTCGCGATGTATTGGGTGGCGCCCTAAGGGGGTTCACTACCGGTTTAAGCCTTGGCGGCCTCACCGGTGGATTGATCGGAGCAGCAATTGGTGCTGGCGTCAACGTGGACTTCGGTGACCTTGAGGGCCGTCGGAGGACCGCTTCCCAGCTAGAAGAAGGTTCTGGACGCGGCACGGGTCCCGAACGGAGCGGACGAAGCACCGACCTAGTCAGCCTCCTTGGGCAGGGGCGTATCCCCTCGGCACGAAGTACGCAAGCCACCGCAGGAGCAGGAGCAGGTACGACCGGCCAAGGCGGAGTTGGGGGCACCAGGAGTCCCGTGCGGGCGAACTCAGTTCTGAGCGTCGGCCTGGCTAACACGGCCCGTAAAACTCTATTGGGGGGCTAAGCTGTGACTGTCCATACTTCACTCGGTGGTGGCGGAGACCCCAAATCACTCAAAGATTATCTCTTGCGGCGGCTAGGCACGCTCAAGAATGAGCAGACCAGCTTCACAGGGCACTGGCAGCAACTGTCTAGTTTCATTAGCCCCCGCCGTGGGCGGTTCATGCAGAGCGACAGGAACAAGGGCGACAAGCGCCACAACGACATAATCAACTCGGTGGCCACAGAGGCCCACCGGATCGCCACTGCAGGCTTGATGGCCGGAACGATGTCCGCCGCTCGCCCGTGGTTTGGCCTCGAGACGCACGACCCCGACCTCATGGAGCGGCAAGAGGTCAAAGAGTGGCTGCATAAGGTGGAGAGCCTTCTGCGCCGCATCCTGAACGAGAGCAACTTCTATGCTCAAGTGCCTCAGCTCTTGGGCGAAATGCTCCAGTTCGGCACCGGTTGTATGACCCACGTCGATGACTTCCAGGACGTGGCCCGCTTCAACACGCACACCATCGGCAGCTACATGGTGTCTACCAATGACCGCAACGAGGTGGATACCATCTTCCGGGAGTTCGAGTGGCAGGTAGGCCCCATCGTGGCCAAGTTCGGCCTGACGGACGTGAGCACAGAGCTTAAGCGGCAGTGGGACTTAGGTCAGTATGACGGCTGGCACAAGATCGTCCACGTAATCGAACCCAACAAGGACCGCAGAGCCGGCAGTAAGCTATCCCGGGACAAGGCCTTCCGCTCGATCTACTTTGAGCCCGGAAATGATCGCGCCGACAAGGAGAAGCTGCTGTCGATTAAGGGCTTTGATGAGTTCCCTGCCTACGTAGCCCGGTGGGGCACCACAGATGAAGACGTTTATGGGACAGACTGCCCCGGGATGATCGCCCTAGGTGACATCAGGGGCCTCCAGGTGGAGGAGAAGCGGAAAGCTCAGGCCATTGATAAGATGGTCAATCCTCCCTTGAGCGGACCCGCTTCCCTCCGCAACGTCAACGTGACCAGCCTCCCCGGCGGCCTGAATATCTATGACGGCGGTGACCAGAGGCAGAAGCTAGAAGCGGTCTACATAGTAGATCCGCGCCTGCAGGAAATGCGGCTAGACATCGACGCGGTTGAGCGGCGCATTAAGAGCGTCTTCTTCGTCGATCTCTTCCTTGCCATCACTAACATGGAGGGCATCCAGCCGCGTAATGAACTTGACCTGATGCAGAGAAATGAGGAGCGGCTCCTACAGCTCGGACCCGTCCTCGAACATCTGCAAGGTGAGTTGCAAGACCGGTTAATTGACCGGCTCTTTGCTCAGGCCGTGCGGGCCAAGATCCTACCCCCGGCTCCTGAGGCTATGCAGGGCGCTCCGCTTCGAGTCAAGTACATATCTTCGCTGGCGATGGCGCAGAGGGCCGTAGCCACCCAGGCTATCGAGCGCATCGCCCAGTTCACGGGCGGGCTGGCGGCAGCCGGATGGGAGACCGCCTTAATGAAGTTCGACGCGGAGCAAGCCGTGGACGAGTATGCCAAGGCCGTCGGCGGGCCGCCGTCTCTTATCCGGGCCGACGAGATTGTGGCTGCCGAGAAGAAGGCCATTCAAGAAGAGCGGGCCAAGCAGGCGGCTATCGAGCAGACTGATCAATTGGCTAGTGCAGTACAGAAGGAGAGTGCATCAGTGAGAAACCAGGCGGAAGCTGAAGGTAATGGCGGAAGCGCAGGCTGACGTCGGTGACGTCGCCCAGGTCAAAGATAAGCGGTCTAAGGCGGAGAAGCTGCGTGACCGTGAGATCCGAGGGATGCAGATATTCCTCGAGAACCCGGACAATCAGTGGTTTGTCTGGCGGATGCTAGAGAATTGTAATATGTGGAGCAGCATGTCCCGGGCTAACCCACATGACATGGCTATTCTATCCGGGAAGCGCGACGTCGGCCTCTGGCTTATAGGCGAGATCGAGGAAGCGGTCCCAGAAATCTACCTCACCATGCAACGCACAGCTAAGGAATATATGAAAAGCCGATGACTGAACCAGTTGTTGTAGCACCAGTAGTTGATCCGACACCCGCTGCCGATCCGGCCGCTAGTGTCACCCTAGACCCCTCCCTGTCAGTACCAGCGACGGGAGACCCGGCCCCCACGGTAGAGCCAGCGGCAGTAGCGGACGGTACGCCCGACGTGAAACCGACTGCGCCGGCTGAATATGCAGCCTTTAATCTTCCCCAGGGGATGGAAATCGGTAAGAATCTGTTAGAAGAGAGTTCCGCTTTAGCGAGGGAGCTAGACCTATCGCAAGAGCAGGCGCAGAAATTTATCGATCTGCAAGTCAAAGACCACACCCGAGCGCAGGAGGCCCAGGACACTGAGTGGACTGCGCTGAACGAACAGTGGGTGGAGGCAGCTGCTGCCGACTCAGAACTCGGAGGCACTGACGCCCAGTTCGAGGCCAATACGGCCATCGCTCTTAAGGCTATTGAGGTCTTTGGTAATGATAAGCTCCGAAAAGCCCTTACGGAAACCGGAGCGGGCAACCATCCTGAGATGATACGGTTTATGTATCGCGTTGGGAAGGCTATCACTGAGGATACGGTTGACAAGGCAGGTAAGAGATCGACTGACCTCCCATCTGTCGCCAAGCGACTGTTCCCCTCGATGGAAAACGAATAAGGAGAGTATAGGCTATGGCAGCCCTAACATCCACTAACCCCACCTACTTGGATCTGGCCAAGATCCTAGACCCTGATGGCAGCATCTCGGACGTGGTGGAACTCCTCAAAGAGGAGAACGAAGTCCTGGACGATATGACGTTCATGGAAGGCAACCTGATCGATGGTCACCAGACCACGGTCCGTACGGGTCTCCCAGTTCCGACCTGGACGAAAATCTACGGCTTCACTCAGCCCACCAAGTCAACGACCGCACAGATCATCGACCGTACGGGTAAGATGGAGATGTTCTCAGAGATCGACGTTCGCCTCGCACAGCTGAATAACAACAGCGCCGCGTGGAGACTGTCGGAAGAGCGTGCGTTTATTCAAGGGCTCAGCAACGAGCTCGCTTCTACGCTGTTCTTCGGGAACGAAGGCACGGAGCCTGAGGCCTTCACCGGTCTGGCCCCGCGTTTCAACGACCTCTCTGCTGAGAACGCTGACAACATCATCGTCGGCGGCGGCACGGGCGTTGACAACGCCAGCATCTGGCTGGTTGTCTGGGGTCCCAACACCATCCACGGCATCGTGCCAAAGGGCTCTAAGGCCGGACTTCAGATCGTTGACCTCGGCGAAGAGACCAAGGAAGATAGTTCCAATGGCCTGATGCGTGTCCTTCGTACTCACTATATGTGGGACGTTGGCCTCACGCTTCGCGATTGGCGCTATGTGGTTCGTATCCCGAACATTGATAAGTCTGCTCTGACCAACGTATTCACGTCAGGCACCTTCTCGGGTTCTGCGAACCTCCCCGACCTCATGTATCAGGCCATGCGCCTGGTGCCAAGCCTGAGCTCGGGTCGTCCGGTCTTCTACATGGCTCGCGATACGGCCTCGTGGTTGGCCCGCCAGAGGGCTGCGATGGGCATCGTGTCCACCAGGACGTCCAACACTGGCGCGGCTGAGCGTGCGTGGAGTGATGACTTCGACGGCATTCCTGTCCGTCGGGTTGATGCCCTCTCCGCTGACGAAGCCTCGGTCACGTAATAATCGAGCATAAGGAGAATAATCCATGCGTATCGACGCATTCACAGAGTTCGCTGACAACTACGATGCTGGTGCAGCGGGCGTTTCCAACGAGATCGTCAACCTACCCAACACGATTGCTATCAGTGACGTGCGCAACGTGGCGAGGGGCAACCCCCTCTACGTCGTGATCACGATTGCTGAGACTTTCGCGGACACGTCCAGTGGTGCCGGGTACATCTTCCACGTTGTATCCGACAGCTCGGACACCCCCGCGGTTGACGGCTCCGCTACCATCCACGCGCGGACGCACGACTTCGCTGATACTGATCTGACCGCTGGTTTTATGTTCAGTATTCCGCTGGTCTCTATGCCCGTGCAGGAAGGTTTCCTCGGTGTGCAGCTTGAGAACGATGCCGCAGACGTTACCACGGCTGGCAAGGTTAACGCCTTCCTGTCGCTGGTGCCGGTGGGCAATCCGACCACGCAGCACTTCCCGGACGCCTCTAACTAAGTAGTATGATACCGGCCCCCGGATTAAAGCCCCGGGGGCCATTACCTCTAAGTGGGGGAAAGACGGCCGGGCATCCTGCTCGCGACCCAGTCCCTCTTAGGAAACAAAAACAATGGGTGTTTACGCACGCGTTCAAGACACGGGCTTCGACGACGTTCTCGATACGCTGGTCTACCAGCCTATCTATTCTCCCTCCACCCTCCAAGTCACTACCACGGACTCGGATCAACAGACTATCCTGATCCAGGTCGAACAGGGCGGGATCGGTTCCGGCTCTTGGCGGACCATCAAGACCTTCGCCACTGGCGGGTCGGCCACTATCGACCATACGTTCTACCATCGCAGTCTGGACCGGGTTCGCCTGTTCCTGCAAGTCGATGGCGGCGGAAGTAACACTGCCACCATCAACGAGCTGAACCACACCGTGGCCACGTTCCAAGGCAACGGCGTTAAGATGACGATGGACAAGTTCGCCGCTGACTCTGGTCTGTTCCGGCCGGTGATTGACACCGTAGCTGAGACGGCCGATTTCACGGCCACTGTTGAGAAGCACTCCAATCGGACCACCACGCTTGATGCGTCCGGCGCAGCTCTCACCATCGTCCTTCCCTCGTCCACTGGTACCCTCAACTGGTACAAGTTCGTCTCTATCGTGGACCCGGGCTCGAACGACATCGTCATCTCTTGTGATGCCGATGGCGGGTTCTTCACGGGTGCCATTCATGTGTCTACAGATGGGTCGGCTCCGACGCCGTTCTCCGCTGACCAGACCGCGAATGACCTTATCACCCTGAACAACACCACCACGGGCGGCCTAATCGTCGGTGACACCATCCTCTGTACGGATGTTGGTACCAATGTTTGGCTGGTCTGGGGGCAGGTGACCTCGTCTGGCGCGGAAGCTACTCCGTTCTCAGGCACATAATAGGCGGGGGGAGCTTCGGCTCCCCTCCCTGCTATCTAAGGAGAGACTATGAAGATTGTCTTCGACGCGGCCTGGTTCGCCCCTGGTGCGACCATCATCCCCGACAAGGGGAAGCTGGCACCTTCGGGTAAGCCGATCCGCTCATTCAGTGGTAGGTATTACAGGAAGTTTAACCAGAACGACCCTCGCACTGTCTACGAGTTTGACGAGAGCGAGCTAGTCGGTCTGCCAAGTACGGCCCGCCCCCTAGACCGGAACGACCGGGAGCGTATGGAGGTGGCTCGCGCCCCGCAGACGCCGCTAACTATCCACGAGGCTCGCATAGAGCAGGTGGGCACGACGGACCTGGAACGCATAGCGGAGCTGGCCCAGGAGCAGAACGACGCAGAGCTGGAGCAGCTCACTAAGAAGGCCAAGCTCAAGGAGACGCGTCTAGCCAACCTGGCTAAGGGCCGGGAGAAGAAGGCTGCTGAGAAAGCTGCTGAGACACAGAAGAAATCTGCATAAGGAACAAGTAGATGTCGCTCGTTATTTCCAAGGTCAAGATCGCTAACATGGCCCTGTCAAATATCGGGACAAAGTCTAACATAGAAAGTTTCACCGAAATTTCCCCGGAAGCGCGACAGGCCCGCCTGCACTATGATTTTGCTCGGGCCGTTGCGCTTTCTTCTTATCCGTGGTCATTCGCCACCAAGCGGCTGACCCTGGCTACTCACGCTGATGCCACCACGACCGACTGGACCTTCCGGTATATGTATCCGGCCGACTGTTTCGTGGCCCGCTTGCTTGAGAACCCAGTGGGTTTGGACGCGGACCCGGTGCCTTTCTCGGTAGAGATGTCCCTCGATGGCAGTACCAAAACCATCCTCACCGATCTGGACGATGCGGTGCTAGTCTACACGTTCGACCAGGAGGCGACAGAGCTATTTTCGCCCTACTTCGTTAGGGCACTGTCGTTCATGCTGGCCCATTTACTGGCCATGCCGCTCACGGGCAAGCAGTCTATCGCGGCGGATATGTGGAATCAGTTCCTATTCCTAATCGGCGGGGCTGAGGCCAGTAACGCCAATGAAGCGCAAGAACGGCCTAAGCGCGAGGCTCCCAATATCGAGGCAAGATAGATGGCACGTATCGTTCAACCGTCATTTGCTAAAGGTGAGCTATCACCGGCCCTTCACGGCCGAGTGGACACTGCGGCGTACGCCATTGGCCTAGCCACGGCGCGGAACGCGATTGTGCATACATACGGGGGCATCAGCCGTCGTCCGGGCACCCGCTTCGTCGGCCCCACCAAGGATCACACATACGCTGCCCGCCTGATCCCCTTCAAGTTCAAGACCACCGACCAGTATATGCTAGAGTTCGGTAATCTCTACATGCGTGTTATCCGGGACGGCAACTACGTCATCGAGCAGGATCAGAACATCGTGAGTGTGACGGCTGCCAACCCGGCAGTCATAGAGACGGCCACGCACAGCTGGTCCACCGGGGACGAGGTGTTCTTCGACAGCGCCGTGGGTGGGGCTCTCTGGCTGCGTCAGAACCGCTACACCATCACGGTGCTAACCAGTACCACCTTCTCCCTGCAGAACCAGGTGACTGGTACTGACATTAACAGCACGTCCCTGGCGGCCTTCACGTCCGGTGGCGTGGTGAGCCGGGTCTTCACGCTGACCACCACATACCCGAATACGGACCTTGCCCTGCTGCGGTACACGCAGTCGGCTGACGTCATGACCTTCACCCATAAGAGCCATGCTCCACGGGAGCTGACCCGGACGGACCATAATGCCTGGACCATCGCGAACATTGTATTCGCCAACGTGGCCGACGTTCCACCTGACATCACCCTCACCGTAGACGGCGCTAACAACAGTGCTGCCTACGTCTACCAGGTCACCTCTATTGACCTGGATACACAAGGCGAGAGCTTGCCAGGCCTGGACGACGCCGAGGGCACTATCTCCACGCCCGGTATCACGCAGGCTAGCCCCGGCGTAGTGACCGTCACGAGCCATCCATATCTAGACGGGGACGAGGTACAGATCGACAACGTAGTTGGCATGACACAGGTGAATGGTGTCCGGTTCATAGTGGCCAATAAGAATACAAATGACTTCGAGCTTACGGATCATGATGGCAATAATGTGGACACTTCGGGCTTCACGGCCTGGAGCTCTGCCGGCATAGTGCGCCCCACCTTCGTCAAGACCGCTGTGGGTACGACCGCGGCAGACAACACCATTGCCTGGTCCGCCGTCACCAACGCACAGAAGTATGCCGTTTATCGGCGGTCCAATGGCATCTTCGGCTTGATCGGGGAGACTGAGCTGCTCACCTTCAAGGACGCGAACATCTCCCCGGACGTAGCCCTGACGCCCCCGGCCCAGAGAGATCCCTTCGACGGGACCGACGAGGCCCCCGGTGTCGTGGGGTTTTATGAGCAGCGGCAGGTGTACGGTGGGTCTCTGACTGCTCCTGACACTACGAACTACAGCCAGGTCGGCCGGTTCAAGAACTTCAGCAGGTCCAACCCTGGGCAGGCCGATGACGCCATCGAGTCCCAGCTGGCCAGCACTGAGGTCAACGAGATCAGGCACTACGTGGCCCTCAATGACCTAATCGTGCTGACCGCGGGCTCTTACTGGCGTGTCAATTCTGGGCCGGACAGTGCCTTCACCGCGCTCACCATCCGCCAGAAGCCGCAGTCCAACTGGGGAGCCAACCACATCCGACCGGTCGTGCTGGGCAACACCATCCTATTCATCCCTGAGGGGAACAGCGGGCTGCGCTCGCTACTGTACCAGTTCAGCATCGACGGGTACCAGTCCGGTGACATGGCGCTCTTTTCTAACCACCTGACGCAGGGCTTCACCATCATCGATATGTGCGCCCAGACGTTCCCGGACGGCCGGCTATACATGGTAAGGAATGATGGAGTCCTGAACACCTTCTCCTTCGACCAGGACCAGGAGGTCAGCGCCTGGACCCATTGGGACACCTACGGGGACTTCGAGAGCTGTGCCCGCCTGAGCAACACTGGTGCCAATAACGAAGACGAAGTGTATCTGGTGGTCAAGCGGTCGATCAACGGGAGCACGGTTAGAATGGTCGAGGTGACGTCGGAGCGGTTTGTCGATGATGTGAAAGACTGCTTCTACGTGGACAGCGGGCTCACCAACGACTTTCCCAAGGCCATTACAGCCATCACCCTCGCCAACCCGGGTGTCATCACCAGCACTGCCCACGGGTTCAGTAACGGCGACGAGGTGGACATAGAGGGCATCGTGTGGGTGTCTAATGTAGACAGCTTCGACAATCTGGTGCAGCCGACGGTCGCTCTATCCGACGGAACACTTGTCCCGCAGCTGAACGATCAGCGCTTTGTTGTGGCCAATCAGACGGCCAACACATACACCTTGACTACGTTAGAGGACGCTTCGGCGGTGAACACCACCGCCTACAACGCCTACATTTCAGGCGGGAATGCCCGGGTGGCCGGTACCAGCTTCATCGGCCTGGACCACCTAGAGGCCGAGACCCTTGTGGCCCTGTGCGACGGTGACGTGGTGAAGGACCTGGTGGTCAGCGCCGGGGCGATTACGCTCCCCCGCAAGTATAGCCGGGTGCATATCGGCCTGCCCTATGTCACCGACATTCAAAGCCTCCCGCTGGAGTTTGGGGAGGGCACGGTTCAAGGGCTCCCCATCAAGATCAGTAAGCTCACTATGCGGTTCTTCAAGAGCCGCGGCATATTCTTCGGGCCGGACGTAGACCAGCTCTTTGAGATTAAGCAGAGGGAGTTTGAGAACATCGGCCAGCCCACGTCGCTCCTCACCGGTGACAAAGAAGTGATACTAACGCCCCAGTGGCAGACGGCCGGCGGCCAAGTCTTCTTGCGCCACTTCGACCCGCTGCCCATGACGCTCGTGGCGATATTCCCGGACGTCGAGCTAGGAGATAATTAATGGTAACCGCGGCTTTCATTGGCGCCTCCCTACAGCTTGGTGGCACCCTTTTAGGGGGCTTGGCCGCTGACCGTAAGGGCGAGTTTGACGGGGCGATTGCGAGAAGTAATGCCCGGCTGGCCCGCATTCGGGCTACCCGCGCCACCGAGCGTGGGCAGCAGGAAGCCGACAAGATTAGGCTGGACACAAAGCAAGAGATTGGGGCCGCCAGAGCGGGCGCCGCCGCCCGCGGTGTCGTGGTGGATGTGGGTTCTGCGCGTGCCGGGGTGGAGGACATCGCTGATGCCGGCCACCGGGACGCCATGCAGGCCCTGATTGACGGGGCTAGAGCACGAGCTGCCGCCCTGCAGGATTCGGAGAACCAGCTGGCCCAGGCTGATGCGGCCGAGAAGGCCGGCAAGGGTAAGTTGTTTAAGTCTATTCTTGAGTCCGGGGCCATCGTGTCCAGCAAGTGGGCTACATTCTCGGGGGGTGTGTAATGCCGACTGAAGAGATAGGTAACTCGTACGATTGGATGAAGGAGAACACCCATCGGCTTTCTCACGGCCACGCAAGGCGGGGGAGGCACACGCCCACATACCGTCGTTGGTCGGCAATGATATCCCGCTGCACTCTGCCGTCACACATCTCCTACCGTACCTATGGCGGCCGCGGTATACGGGTCTGCGATAGCTGGCGGTCGTTCGAGAACTTCCTAGCTGATATGGGGGAAGTCCCCAGTTCTGACCATGCGCTTAGCCGTAAGGATCACGACGGCGGCTACCACCCCGAAAACGTGAGTTGGGGGCATAAGAGTGACAACTGCCGAGAGGCCGCTATGCGCCGCTGGCATCCAATAGTCGAGGATAGGGGCACCAAATCATGCCGGTAGTGCCGCAGAGGATTGCCCAAGTTAGCCCGCAGCAGCGGGTACAGGTGGCCACGTCCGAAGCTACGTTCGGGGGTGCCGTTGGTGCTGGGCTGAGGTCTGCGGGCGCTACGGTGTCTGCGGCTGCCGAGGAACAGCGGGTGATGGACCTCAAGGCGCTCGAAAACTCCTACCGTCGGGACCTCCGTGAGCTTAATTACGGGGCTGACGGCATCAAGCGACTGCAGGGGCAGAACTACCTGAACGCCATTCCCACGACTGAGGCAGCTATGGGGA
>SDBT01006479.1_pt1 | contig 19420 bp, 10 predicted proteins | sample 2277101 | NCBI WGS metagenome assembly SDBT01 (sample SAMN10404973, study PRJNA504765) | marine sediment metagenome | isolation source: marine sediment core GS10_PC15, 103 cmbsf | place: Arctic Ocean: Southern Knipovich Ridge | collected 2010 | reverse complement strand
GACAGTAAGAAACCGTGTGAGAAAAGTAACCGTTCGAGAGCTACCAACTCCTTGAAACCACTGGTCTTCTGTCGTATGTATAGATTCTTGAGAAGGTTGGCGATTCGGGCCTGCTCGAATCCCACCCTCTCCGTTTGCCCACATAGGGTTCCCACAAGCTCCTGGATGTCAGGGGCTTGTGGTGTTTTATCGATTGTCGGCCGCACAGTAGCCTGGGCAACGTGCCCCCGGCCGAGTTCGCCAGGTGGCGTATTCCTGCGGCTTCCGCTACACTCCAGCCTCCGGAATACGCCGGATCAACATAATCGAACAAGCGTAAAAGTCGCATCCAGGTTGGATCAAGCCTGGGGGCAAGATCACACTGATGTTGCAGATATGATTATTCTCCCGGTACTCTGCCTCCATCATGATACTGTCGACGGACTCCTTGAAGTCAGTATCAATCAGAGGAGTATCGAGAAAACCGTCACCTCGTCGCAAACATAGAACTTACCAGCGACGACCAAAAAACGTAGCCAGTAACCTCTCTAGACAGAAAAGCTTGAGGTCGCATCGATCTGTGACGCGTCTTTTAATGCTTTGCGTCCAAATCAGGACTCTTGTCCGAGTTGTAGTCACCGTGGGGAACCAGTCAGGCCATAGTCACTCACCGTCCCGTAAAGTCAAGCGATGGCCAGCAGAGAAAGTTGCAGGTCCGGCCCAGTATAGATCGAATCAGGCATATCGGTACCCAGTTCTGGTTCTACCGTGATAGTTACATCATCAGACTCGCCAATTTACTGTGAAGACGTGGATTCAGCATTGGGCTTAACCTGGCCAGATGGTAGCCGACAAGAGCCAAATAGGCTGGCACCTGACTATTGGAGGTTTGACCAATTTATCACTTGCCCTGTCAAGCCCAACGGCGCACAGAGGACTACTTCCAGACAGGAGAATGCCCTCTACTCCCCATGCGTCACTCTCACGCTCTGCGGATCCAGCCGAATTGTGAAGCCAGGATATTCTTTGTGGCCATCCGGAATGTTGTTATGATGTGTAATGCTAGTTGTCACTGTTATGAGAGTGGGAATGAATAAGCCATCGAGCGCCGTGTAACGGTCAAAGGCTATTGTTGCCTCGGGACGTTTGCGATCAATTCGATATAAGATCCCATTTTCGTGCCCAAAAAAGAGCTTCGCGTTTTCTGATGTCATGGTTCTCACAGCAACAGTCTTCTTGGAGCCATCCTCCGCCCCAACCGTTAACATTGAGTCCTGCCCAGCCCTAACCTCACTGGGGTCGAAAACCTCGAACAGCGAGTTAATGTACAGATCTACATTATCGTTCATCTGGGAAGAATAGCTCGCAATATGACCCCTGACTGCACACGTGCCATGCTCGCTGACGATCAGGGACTTGCCTTCCCCTCTCACAAATTCAAGTGTGAAGTCATGCCTACCATCGGCCATGTCATGGATGTCGTAAGTGCCTGCTATCTCAATGTATTCAACACGGCTTTGTGACTGATTGTAACCGCCAATAATTTTCTGGACTGTTGCATCGTCGCTCTTGCCAAATCCGACCGTATCCAGGCGAAGTACTCCGGCATAGTCGAATACCCTTTCGGGAAGCTCATAGGTGGCATCTCTTGCCAGATCCTCAACCTCCACCAAAAGTTGCTGTCCTAAGATATCGTCCTTGCCGACCAAACTGACAGCCGTGGCGCCCCCCCCCCCGCTGATATGTTCGCTTGTTGCGTTCGGGTCGCGCAACGCCACCGGCTTTACATTGATTCGGCGTGCTTGACTATCTGTCGCCTGAACAATAATCTCTCGACTGTGTCGTGGGTATTTAAGAATCCACCACACTGACGCGCAACACCCTACAATCAAGAGGACTACTGCAATAACTTGTCTTCTGAAATCCGGATTTGGCATTCTGTCATCTCCTTTTTGCTGATTCATCTCCAGCAACGTGCTTACCTGCCCCGAGTTATGTACCAACTTCAGTGAGAGTACTGCCTACGTTGGACCTCTCCCCAAATCTGGTCCATTTTGCGTGCGAATTTTTACACTGACATTTCATCTTATCCGGGCGTATTCCCGAGGCTGGAGCGAAGCGGAAGCCGGAGGAAAAGTTCTAGACGAAGCAAATAGAACTAGCGGCACCTAACTTGAAAAATGGACAGGGTTACAAGATAAAGTCCACAACATCAGCAACATTCTCAGGACTTGGGCCGGAACAGTTGAAAATAATCAATCATGACTCTGGTGGGTGTCGGAAAACTCCACACCGTCAATGAAGTGTTTGATCACCTTTGCTGTTACCCTCCAGTTCTCCAATGGTACCCAGTGTGTCGCAGACGGTATGCATAAATGGTATCCAATGGGCATCTTCGCACTAATGAAGTCTCCTTGTCGTGGATGTGCTACAGAATCTATGTCCCCATTTACCACAAGGCTTGGCACGTTGATATCTTCATCACCTTCAATATTAACCTTTAGGTCCCCACTCAATAGCATCGCACAGTACCTAATAAGGCGTTCCTCACGCAATAGATCTTCTGATACGATACTCAAATGCTGCGGACTCACACGTCCGATAGCATTAGCTATCTCGCTATCGGTCCCCTGAAATACGCGCCTTGCTTTCATCTGCTGCTTGAGTGACTCAACGAACATCCCAGCCATATGTGGAGCCGCTCGCAATACAGATGCCATTGTCTCAAGGTCCTGGTTATGATCGGTGCCGTATTCTTTCCTATCTGTATATACTCCAGCCAGAAGCGTAAGAGACTTTACTCGCCTTGGGACTCTATAATAGAAAGATACTGCGTCTGAAGCACCTGAACACCATCCCACAAGATGCACACGATCTACCTGCTCTCTATCCAAGACCTCCTCAATATCCACTACCCTCTCATCCCTGCCAAAGATATCGCTCCCACATTCCACCGAACTCCCATCTTGTTCTAATCCACGGCATCGCCACGTCAAAACTCGGTAACCGCGACAAAGATATGGAATGATCCCTTTCCATACCATATGGCTTGCCCCAACTGTATTCAAAAGAACAATAGCTGCGCCCTGCCCGATCCCATAGTACTGACGCTGCCGTCCACGTCGATCACGAAACTGTACTCTGCCCAATGTTTCCATTACATTCGAGGAATACACTTCATGGGCGTTGGAAGACGCCTCGTGGGCAGACAGACTCCTGGAGACATGTTCAAGAAGCTCGGATGCGACAAAGTTTGCGTCGAAAGAACACGTCTTCCTGGTAGCCAATTTTCGACTGTTTAGTCCACCTCTGAAATACCTGAGATAGCCCAAGAGCTTATTGTCAAATAACTTATCAAACCGAGTAAGACTATTGCTGTCACCTACGAATTCAACTTTTATTCCCCGCATCTGCTCGCAAACTTTAGCAATTATATCATGTAGCGTCACAGAGAATGTCTTGCTCTCATACCAGCAACAGTCCTCCTCTATTTTCAGGTCCGATATAGCAACGATTTCTTCGACGAAAGTATCAATCGGAGCTACACGTAGTTCCGCCTGCAGTCTACGCTCAACCCTCAGTGGATTATGAGAATAATAGCCTGGCACTCTGTCATGTACCCACTGAACAAAGTCGCTCATGCACCGAATGAGGTCGAAGAGAACAGACTCAACATATGGGCTGTATGTTTTCGAATTGCCTACAATCACGGGGGCACGAAAAACCCGACATCGGAAAGCACCTCTCATACTCTCACGTAAAATAATCTGCTCTGCGGCCTTCTTGCTATCTATGTCCACGCTACTCGCACATCGATTTCCCCATCCCTCGTCACAATGGCTTTCCGAGAGCTTCCAAGGACCATATGAGGAGTCAACGAAGTTATACTCTTGAATCCCAAAACACCGTGCAAGGTCCATCAAGTGCCTTGTAGTGCTAACATATTCATTGACAAGTTCATTACGAAACGGTTGTAAGCCTCTTTCGACCTCATGACACTGCCATATCTGGCAAATGTTTCCCTCGCGTAAGAGTTGGATATCCGCCTTACTGATACCCAGGGATGATTTTTGATGATACCATTGAATCGGCACTATCGTGCTCATAGCCCTCGTTGCGAGCGTGGATGGCACACCTAGCATTTCAGTGGCCTCCTCCAACGAAGCCTTCATGTCCGTACGATATGCCTCAATTGTCGAAGAAACTAGGCAGTGAACTTTTCGGCGGCCCCTTAGGGCGAGGCAGAGCAAAAGACAATTTACAAGCCCTCCGTCACCACCAACTACAAGTACGCTCGTACCTCTCTGCTCATTGTTTGTCAATCCCCAACCTCCGCGGCACCTCTCATAGGATTCTTTGCAAGCCTCACGTACCCTTGGCCTGTAAGTGTACCAAGGTCAATATCCGCTTCAAGTTCGAGGTCCTTGCTATTCAGATTACATGTTCCCGCAATATGGATCACTCCTGATTCCTCTTCGAATTTGGTCAAATCATATTGGTTTTGACTATCCGAAATGTTTACGCGGAGTTCAGTCCGCCCTCTGGTATCGATGAATGCCAGATGTACATTCCCACTGCGTATAGCCTCTCTCAATACACCTGCTGAACTTATCGGTCTCTCAGCTACCTCAATAGGGTGCGCGCCATCCGACAAGAAACTGACTAAGTCTTTCTGTGGCGTGCCTCGATAGCCCCCCCCTGAGGATTCAGGCAACCCCTTCCTAAGCTCTCCTTGTTTCCTGCTACCTTGTTCCACCATCTTTCTCACACTCAGCGGACACATGTCCACCCAATGTTCATCAATGTAGGTTAAGCATTCGGTCTTCGTCCCCTTCTTGCCGACTTCTCGCCAACCTTTGGGGTCCTTGCGCTCGGCGGGCCATATCGAGTACTGCCCTTCATGATTGATAAGAACCTTGTAGGCAGTAGGATCATTTTCTTGGTCTTGACATGCCTCCATCATTGTATTTGCCTCCTTATCAACTTCGATCATCTGAACCTTCCTTTCCGGCCAATTGGCCTTAGTATTGCCAACATGAATTGATGCATTTTATGCTAAAGTTTTGAAAAAATACTCGCTGACCTACATGAGAGCTAATAACACTGCCTGCTAAATGGGGGTGTTAATGTCTCAATCAATGGCCGGTAACTGCTCGTTTCGAGGACGCTCCAAAGTGTGATCCAATCGGCCAATTGTTGACGGGGCTCCAAAAAGTTGCTCACATACTGGGGTTTCAATACACCGGTTCGTAATCGGCCAAATTTAGCCAACCGCCGTACTTCGCCACATGGTGAATCTCAAACTTCTCGGCTACTCACCTAGTTTCATTGGGTTCGAAGGCCTGGTTCAGGCTGGCGATGTTATGCGTTTTAAATTGGCCCATCACCAGGTAAGATGAGTTCAGCTTTCGGAGGCTGCCCATCAAACAACTTGCGGGTACCGTGTTCGAGTAGTCGCACGCGGGGTTTCCTTCCAACGGCAAGGTCAGGATGAACACACTTGCCGTTCCATTGCGGCTGTATTCTTGATCGACCCGACGAATTCAGTCCAGCCGAGGCTGAATATTGGAACGTCTCTGGCTGATCAAGCCCTTTGACGTCTCATCGAGACACTCCATCGACCGAAATACGTAAAACGATTGCCGTTTACCTCCAACACATCTTCCATGTACGCGAAGAATTCAGCATTCTGCTTGGAAGGAATGCACCAGTACTCATTCAGGTGAGGCTGAAACCCTTTCTGAGCGTCGGTTCCACCGCCATGTGGCTGCATTCTTCCACATGTCCTACCGCCACCATTTGGCCAGCAAACAGATGAAGTGACTTGCGGATCCGACCCACCGGTGACTGCCCACAATCCAGCATGCGCCTCACCCCATTCCGAGCACCGTGTCCACCTTGAGCAAAACCAGGACATTTCGCAGAAATGCTCTCCGTCATCGGAACTTCATGGAAACAGCCATGCTGTCAGCAGTACGACTAGCCGGAGTCACCAACTCCTCTGACCGCCAACCAACCACTCGCTCACAAGCTCAATGAGCCTCTTCTGGCCATTCAGTGCAGTAAAGACATGATCTGAACCATTGACAACTGCTATATCCATTCTACCGGATGCAATTAGATTGTTGGTATATTTCTTGTGTAAGAGCTCAAATGCATCTAATGCTGTACTGCCTTCGGAATAAATCAGTAAGATATCGCCATCATACTTGGTGAGAACGCTTGTTTCTCCTGAAACACAAGCCACTGGCGGCATCGACCTTAGAACTACTGCTCTCTTAATCCTAGCGAGTACAAAGTGAACTATGTTGAGTATACCACTCTTTCCGGTCACCAACCTTAACCAACTCTTATAGTTGGTCATACACGCACGATAATAGCGGCTACGTACCGAATGCTCAAGACGAGCAGAAACCTCCCCCGAAACATCGCCAAATAAATAAGAGCCATTTATTCCGACTGCTCCCACAACGCGGTCATTGCTTCGGAGCTCTTTAACAGAAATGTCAGCTCCTGAGCAAATACCTATTAGAATGAATGTATCGGCACTACATGAATGCTCCATATAATCCATTGCCTCTTCTATTTCGATTCTACATGCGTACTTGAAGGGAATAGCGTCGGTTCGGGTACTGCTGTCACCGTGTCCTGAGAAATCAAATCTAAGGACATTGAATCCAAGTGAGGCGATTTGCCTTGCCATGGTTACGTGAAGCCGATTCGGTCCTACGCGATGCAGGAGACCAGCATTCACAATCAGTATCGCAGGTAGCAATCCATGGCCTACGCTCGTGGCAGCTTCTGTCATTATGCCCACAAGGGATGCGTGCTTCCCCATCACAGCAACTTTCTCAATCATCCCATCCTCCTCATAATCCATTCACCAATCCCATGCAAGATCCTCATGGGCACCGACTCTTGAGCCGTACCTATCTCGTCAGTGGCTTTGATCCAAACCTGGGAGGATGAGATGTGCTTATAATCTATATGCATGCCATCATTTGTCAGTTTATCCATTAGTTCACCATTTGAGGCCATTGGCTTGCTTTCAACAAGGAGTGCATTCCGTGCTGATCCGATCGGAAGTGCAAGGGTATCCACACTCAAGAGTTCTTGCGCCAAAGCTTCCGTAACGGGGAACCCCAATACCTCCTCCATGCCTCTATCCACTCCCAAAGGCTGTGCCCCAACAAAAGCGTTACTCAACCATTGGCTATGCATTCCTCTAAGTTCTTCAAGATAATCCCCTCCTCTTGTCACCGGATCCCACAAAACTATCCCGTCAACTTCACATGTTTCTGACGCAGCCACTAGCGCCAGCGTTGCCCCCAATCGCATACCAATCAAGCACATATTTTGAAGATTACAGCCTGTCTTCAACTCCTCCACAGCAGCGGCAATCTCCTTGATCCACAGACGAATGGATCCTTGCTCACTATTCCCCGCCGAATCCCCACAACCTGAAAAGTCAAATCTTAACACAGGATAATCCAGTGCGGACAGATGATGTGCTAGTTGTACAAAAGCCCTGTGAGAACGAATGTACTCCTGCCCCATAGGATGACAAATCACAACACCACAATTTCTCATTATATTGCCTTGTGGCGGATAATAGCATGCAAAGAGCAACCGCGGGGATTCGCCAAAATAAAAGGGTTCCATCAATATCTCCACTTTCACCGAAATCTTATCGATCACTGTATCTGAGGTGGTCACATCGACCTGTCCTAGATCATAGACCTACCCCAATTTCATGAACGAACCTAAGTGAGTATGCTGCCTGCGGCCCCTGTCGTGCGTCGCAGACGCTAGACCCGAGGCCCACCGCGCCACCGCAACTGCCGCGGGGCAAATAATTCAGCGTACTGTGCGGACGCTGGTGATGGTCTGTCCGCCACTGATCCACGATACTTTTCGCTTCGGCCTGGCTAAGGAACAACTCGCCATTGAGAGACCCCTCTTACTGCATGCAGTGGGAGGAGTCCATCTGACAGCCATAATCAATGAGTAATGTCCCGATTCCGGAAGGGCGTCAGCCACTTCCCGCCTTGGCGGCCTATTCCGGTCACTGGAGCGTAGCGACAACTGTCCTGAGTACGCACAAGAAACTAAAATTTTGCGTGACTCGCATTCAAATAGAGCAGGTACGGGGGGGGCATTCAATCAAAGACTTTCACTCAACTAAATCCTATTTTCTGGTAAGCGAAGCAGGTTGGTATTCTCGCATCCCTGCTGCCTCCCAAGATCAGGTAGACCTCATGTTGGCCACTCCGTGGGTCCATCGCCAACATGAGTATTTGCCAGACAGTGTCAAGCAGTCCTTTACTTTTCCTCATCGCGATCCGCCGTTGTGGAACGCAACTCACTAGTTCGGCCATCAATCCTGCACATGGAAGTCAGCATCACTGGCCTCCTGACGCAGTCTAATTTCGCATTCGCTAACACATTGTTCCAGTGTCTGATTGAACAACGCCACCAAAGGCATGCGAACCCCCAGTTCTGCTTCCATCAACGAAGCTACCTGTATAGCAAGGACAGAACTACCCCCTATGTCAAGAAAATTATCACTCGGCTTGACAGCCTCGATACCTAGCACATCTTGCCATATTTCAGCAATCCTGTTCTGCACCCCACCTCGATGCAGTTGCTTATCCTCTTCTTGAAATAGGCGACTATTGGCCAATGCACACAGGTGACTATAGTCAGTCTCTCCCCCAATGGTACGTGGAATTGCATCCAGTTGCACAAAATGTGAGGGAATCATGTCAGATGGCAGTTGTGTTCTGAGGTCGCGCCTAAAAGATAGCGTAGAAATGAGAGCTTGGCAGACAACGAATGCGACCACACCCGTTCCCTGTGAATTCTCTCTCAAATCCAAAACAACACATTCCCTAACACCCGTACAGCTACCAAGCACGCGTTCTACCTCCCTAACCCTATTCTTCGAAGTTAGAGCAGGAAGTGTGGCCTCAGTTCCAGCTAAGGACTCAATCGATTTCTGTACCGGGTTATGTGGCGCGGTATCATTTTGCGAAGACTCACTATATCTGCGACAATCCCCCCTTAGATGCAAATCCTCAGTGGACACTATCACCTGCTTTGCCTTGGCGATTGACAGAATACGCGGAATCAGTCTTGCCCCTTCTGTCGGAGTTATCCTTGCTTCATGCCCTACCCCTGGCCTATGTCTCTCACGGCCATCTTTAAATTCCCAACTGTCCCAGTTAACACTGATCCACGGTATCCGAGGCATTCCAACTTCCTGATTGCTGAATGCATCCATGAAGCAATTTGCCGCCGAGTACGCCGCAAATCCAATTCCCCCAAGCAATGATGATAGTGACGACATAAGCAAGCAAAAATCCAGTTCATGAGTTCGCAGGATTTCATTCAGGACGAGAAGCCCATAAATCTTGGGCTTGAAGTGCTTTTCGCAATCGACTCTTGTTGCTTCCATAATTGCGACAAACGAATCAGGCCGAGTGTCTCCTGCAGCATGTATGACCCCGTTTATGCGCCCATATCGATTCACTCCCTCTGCGATTACTCTCTTCATCTCATGCCTGTCAGATACGTCAGCGTGGGCAATCATTATCTCTGCCCCGAGTTCCTCCATAGCCTTTATTCTGTTAATCGCTTTGCCCATTTGACTATCTGCTCCATAGCGAGCAAGCCAACTGCCCCATTCATCCCGAGCAGGAAATGGTGACCGTCCAATCAGAATAAGCTTAGCTGAAGCAACCTGTGCGAGATGCTCCGCCAGCACTAGACCGATACTTCCAAGCCCACCGGTGATGACATATACTCCATGCTTACGGATGACACCCTCTCGATGGGTAGTGTTGCGGCTTACAAGCTTATTGTAATCTTGGCGCCAGCTGTGATCGCCCCTTATGGCAATAACTGGGTCCTCTCTATCTTCTCCGAGCTCCGTCATCAGTCTCTGGACCAATCTCCGAGATGGCGTCGCTCCTTCCACAAGGATATCAATATCTATGTTGCTGCAACTTATGTATGGATACTCTTGTCGTATCACTCGCACAAGCCCCACAATCGGCGCCTGTTCTGGACGAAGCGTTTCCCCACCAGTCACTTCGTGAATACCGTTAGATACAGCAACAATTCGCAATCCCCTGGCAATTTCATGTTCATCGCATGCTTGAACTAAATATAGAAGGCCATAGAAACCAGCCCTCAAGCATATATCGAGCCTTTCAGAATCGAGCGATGACATAGTATCATTCGACAGGCTCCACAAAAACACCACCTTGTTCGGCATCAGTCCGCGTGCTCTGAGTCTTTGGCAAAGTTTGCCAAAATCTCGGCGTTGTTCTGGATTGATCAAAAACGAGCCATCGTCACACTCACTGTATGCTGCGCCCATTCTTACAACAATGACATCCGGAATCTTCTGCTCAAGCTGCGCTACTAGCTCCTCACCCACTCCACAGGCATCAAGAAACAAGAGCCAGCATGGCTTCGACGCCCCCCCAATATTCTGCACTTCATGACATGGTGCGGGAAGCCGAGCCCACGATGGAGCATAGAGCCAATCTTCATTCACGCGTTTGGCATCTTGACTCTTGATCTCTGTGGCGTCACGTAAACGCCGTTCGGGTTCAATCCAAAAACGTTCACGCTCAAAAGGATAGGTAGGCAAGCATATTCGGTGACGCTTTTCGTGTCTGTATAACTTCGTCAGATCCACCGGAATGCCCGAAAGCCACAACTTACCCATAGTGGTGAGAAAACATGCAAGATCCGAGTTACTTCTACTGGAATGCGCCAGCGTTGGCAGTGGAACATACTGACATGCTTCCGCCTGCTCCGTGCCTCCCCAGAGGTTTCCTTGATCCGGACCGGCTATCAATACAATCTTATGTGGCACTCCTGAACAGTATTCACGCCCAACTGCGCTGTACAGTGCTTGACACAAATGCCTCGCCCAATACTGTGTATCAACTGCTTCCGCATCTGTAGCCCATACTCCGGTCATATTGGACATATAAGGTATTCTGGGCGGTTGCAACTTTATATGTTTGATCTTTTCCAATACTGTAGCCACGGTTGCCTGAATCACCCCTTCTGGGATGGCATGAGAAGAGGGCACATAACGGCACATAACCCCTTCGCTAGCTAGTTGTCTTGCTATCATTTCCAAGTCATCACAAGGTCCTGACAGTAAGGACATATTTGGAATGCTATTTCCCGCCAAATGTACCCTCGTATTCAACATCTCCCCCACATCAAATGAAGGCAAAGGAACTACAAGCATACTGGTACGGGGATAAGCATCCATAAGTTTGTTACGCAAATCGAAAAGTAATAATGCATCTTCTGCAGCTAGAACTCCCGCCAGACAGGCAGCTACATACTCACTGCTTCCGTATCCAATTATCTCCTTGGGCTTTACTCCGTACCACATCCATAGCCTAGCGAGTGCATAATGCACTGATACTTTCATTAAGTATTCGACTGACGGGTCAGCACCTTGCTTATTCCCACGTACACATTCAATACTGGGGTGTATCGCTTTCTTTGAGTTACCTTCTAGAAGAGTGTCAACGGCGGTAGCACAATTGCAGATCTGCTTTCGGAATTCAGGCTCAACTGCATATAACTCCTGTGCCATACCAACACCCCCTGATACAACTTGGGGAAGTATGAGAGTTACAGACTTCTTAATATCCCCACAAGCATCGGTAAGTTTCCTATCGGAGTCATCTTCCGCTAGGACACCCGCCGCATCAGCAACATCTTTCACAATAGCGACACTTCTGTGTCCAAAAGCCTTACGACCAACTGTCAGTGTGAATGCAACATTCGCTATACTGGCATCGAGGTTTTCCTTTAAATGGGCGACTAAATTATTCGTCATTGCCTCAAGAGCCGAATCCGTTTTGGCTGACAAGGGCACAAGATGCCAAGGCCTGACGCATGGGGGTGGTGCTAATGTGGGGGCTTCTTCAAGAATTGCATGCACATTTGTTCCACCCATTCCAAATGAACTTACCCCTGCACGCCTGGGGGCTTCTTGTATGCACCATTCAGATAGCACCTTGGGCACATAAAATGGGCTTTTCTCCAGGCAAAGCCGAGGATTGGCCTGCTCATAGTTAAGACTTGCCAGAATCTTCTTATTCTTCAATGACAACACAGCAGTAATGAGACCCGCTATGCCGCTGGCGTTATCGAGGTGACCAATATTGGTCTTTACTGAACGAATCGCACAATAGCCTGTTCTTGACGTACTCAATCGAAACGCTCTAGTCAGGGCTTCGACTTCGATCGGGTCACCCAAAGGCGTGCCGGTTCCATGAGCCTCAATGTATCCAACTGTTTCTGCTTCTATCCCAGCAGACCTCATTGCCTCGGCAATAACCTCATATTGCCCCCTGACACTTGGAGCTGTATAAGCGAGCCTGGCTGCGCCATCGTTGTTAGCAGCGATCCCCTTGATAAGAGCCCAAATATGATCCCCATCTTTTATTGCATCCTTTAATCGCTTCAACACTACAACACCAATCCCACAACCACCAACGCAACCCTGTGCGCTTGCATCAAAAGCCCGACAGTGTCCATCAGGAGATAAAACTCCCCCTTCTTGGTATCGATATCCCCTCTCTTGGGGAATACTAATATTCACACCACCAGCCAGGGCCATATCACATTGGTTATTGAGCAAATCTTGACAAGCAAGATAGACAGCAACAAGAGATGACGAACATGCTGTCTGAACATTAAGGCTTGGCCCCCTTAGATTAAGTTTATATGACACCTGAGTTGAAATAAAATCACCACTATTAAGCATCCGCGCATGAAATTTCCCCAGTGCTTTCATTATGCTGTCATTGGAAGCTATATTATTAGCGAAGTACGTTGGTTCATTAGCACTTGAGTAAAGCCCAACCCTCCCTCCATATGTTTCGATGTTGTATCCGGCATTCTCCAGGGCCTCCCAGGCACACTCCAACATAAATCGATGTTGAGGGTCCATTACCTCGGCATCTCGCTTGCTGTAACCGAAAAAGGATGCATCAAATAGTCGAATATCTTCCAGAAAGCCCCTTGCTTTGACATATCGTGAGTCATCCAGTTCTCCCACCGTCACTCCAGATTTTTGGAGCATCTCATCATCTAAAAACACAATTGACTCAATGCCCCCATGCAAGTTTCTCCAGAATTCTACTATGTTCTTAGCACCCGGATAACGACAGGCTAATCCTACTATGGCCATATCAGCAAACATTCGGCACCTCTCTCAATTATTACAGACCCAATCACCGAGCCCCATTTGGAAGGGGATGTCTTAGACTCAAAACCTCGTTACTGTCAAAGTGGGAAAATATCGCCCTCCATCAGAACCCATCTTAAAAGGTGTCATGACATGTTAACTCATATAGGGAAAATGAGAGATCTCCCTAAATGGAAAGAGAAATTAGGGGAGGTGTGTGTCATCCACCTGAAAAAAGCAATTCAAGGTGACGGAAACGTTAATTCACGAAAGAGACAACTCTCTTGTATTTTGGCGATCAGAAATTAAAATTGACCGATGATAAAAAACTAAGTGAATGGGAGTGGATCCAGAGTCTCAGCTATTGGATATTCTCGTAATGTATTCCGCCAATATCCGAATCGATGGATAATCAAACATATCAATAAGAGAAATCTCGATTTTGAACGCATCCTGCGCCTTGTTGTGCACTTGGATTAGCAAAAGCGAATTGCCTCCAATCTCAAAAAATTTATCATCCAGATCGAACTCCTTAGCTCCCAAGACCTCTGCCCAAATCCGTGTCAGTGTTTCCTCAATGAACGTGCCTCTCGAAGTATGGTGTTCCTTATATTCCGATCCGGTGCTATATGGCATTGGCAATGCGCTCCGATCGACCTTTCCACTTAGCGTAAGAGGAAAAGCATCCAACGGCACAATTGCTGAAGGCCTCATATACACTGGCAGTCTCTTCTTCAGTCTTTGATAGACGCTACCATTCCTGGTCAACTTCCCAGCCTCTTTCGCAACTACATATGCAATTAATCGCTTGTCGCCCGGAGTATCCTCCCGTAAAGCTACAACGGCCTGATCTACCCCACTCTCCTCCATAAGCACTGCCTCTATCTCTCCCAACTCAATTCTGTAGCCACGGAGCTTTACTTGGCTATCAATGCGACCAATATACTCTATCTGCCCTCCTGGCAGAAAGCGGGCCACATCACCACTTTTGTACATACGCTCTCCACAAGCATCACCAAATGGGTTTGGTATGAATAGTTCCGCAGTTAGAGACGGACGCCCCAAGTAGCCTCGTGCAAGCCCGATGCCCCCGATATACAATTCTCCCGGAACTCCGATTGGTGTCGGATCGTAGTTTTCATCAAGTATGTTTATCTCTATATTTGGCAACGAGGTTCCGATGTGAACGCATTTGTTTTCCTCGGCACACGCACCCATAGTCACACAAACGGAGGACTCGGTAGGTCCATAGGCATTCCAAACCCTTCTGCTCCCAAGCCACTTCATAATCATTTTTTTTGGGCACGCTTCTCCAGCCACAATCAGGTTTTTGACATGTGGCATCGCCTCATGATTCAGAACTGAAAGGATTGACGGAGGCAATGTGAGGTGCGTGACCCCATAGTCATTAACAGTTTCTACCAAAGGCGGCCCTGGCAATAGTGCGTTTCGCTCCTCAACAACTAATGTACCACCAGAACCTAGTGCCATGAATATTTCCGATACGGATGCATCAAAGCAAATATCTGCAAAGTTTAGAACAATGCTTCCCCTGCCCACTCGACACTCAGCAATCTGTGATCTAACCATATTGCAGACACCTCTGTGGCTGACCATAACGCCCTTGGGCTTTCCGGTAGACCCCGAAGTATAGATTACATAGGCTAAAGCATCGGGTGTAGTGGTCGGCCCCATACTCCGACCATCTCCTCTGAGAACTTGACGCCATATCTTCTCAAGATAAAGTACATGGAGTCCCATTCCTGGCATTAGCCTGTCCGTAATCAAGACTTGCACATGACTGTCATTTAGAATGTATCTCAGCCATTGTTGAGGATTGGATGTGTCAATCGGAACGTATGCACCACCAGCCTTCATGATTCCTAGGATACACACAATCCTCTCGACAGGATCGCCCACACAAAGCCCAACAAGGCAGTCTTGCCCCACACCTTGGGCACAAAGGTAGTTCGCAAGTAGGTTGGCCTTCCGATCCAGATGTCGATAGGTCAAGTGCCTATTCTTCGATACCACTGCCACTACATCTGGGTGCTGTTCCACCTGTAGTTCAAACAACTCGTGAAGACATTCCCCCTTGGAAACATGTTGCTTTCCGTTATCCAGAACTAGTTGAGTCGTTGGATGTTCAACGTCTTCATTAATGGGTAAATTGCCAACCGCATTCTTTTCACTACCGGCGAATCTCTTAAGAATCGCGCACAGATATGCTACCATTCTCTTGATAGTATCCTCGGTAAAAAGGTCAGCCCGGTATTCCACAATGAATTCCGATTCGGTTTGCCCGTCGACAAGAAATACAGAGATATCCAATTGTGAGTGTACGGCCATGAATTCCGGAAAAGCTGAATCAGCCTCGCAAGCATCACCCATCTCGAAACTTCCGCTGGGCCTCTTCAACATATTGAAGGCGACCCGGAATAACGGGGAATAGCTCGCAATACGCTCCGAGCTGACTGACTGGACCAGCCATTGGAAAGGGTACTCCTGATATTCGTATGCGTGTATCACTTTGCTATTCACATATAAAAGAACCTCTTCAAGCGTCTGCACGGGATCCACTGAAGCGCGGATCGCTACAGTGTTCGCAAATACACCAACCATGCGAGCCAGTTGCCTATCGCGATCCCTTCCATCAAATGCAGTCCCAATTACAATGTCATTCTGACCCGAGTATTTGTGAAAAAGGACATAGAGGGCAGACAGGTAGACACTGAACACAGATACTCGCTTCCTAAAGCTGACCCCCTTGATACCCTTGATCAGATTCTCCGACAAAACAATCCGATACGTCCCAGCAGGGCATTCTGATCTCTGAGACCGGTGGTAGTCTAAAGGAAGTGATAGCTTAATAATCTCTCGATTATATTCCTCTGCCCAAAAGCGATTATGTCGCGTTAACGATTTAGGATTGAAGATACGGCGTTGGCACACACTGAAGTCATGATATTGCATTCCCATGGCCGGCAGTTGGTCGCATTCCTTATCGCTACCTTTGTAAAGTGCACTTAGCTCATTCCATATCAGACGTATCGACACGTCATCTGAAATAATGTGGTGGATGATAAGAACCATCAAATATGTTGATTTGGATAATCGCACCACTGCAAACCTGAGCAGAGGCCCAATACTCAAGTTAAACAGTTGGCTCACTTTCTTGTGCAATAGGTGCTCTGCCTCTGCTACACACGCGACATTCCTGTCGCCAAGATCGGAATAAGAAATCTCTGGTCTCATCTCTTTCTTGATAGTTAACCATGGCAAGCCGCCACTCTCTACAATTACACTTCTCAGTATGGAATGCCGTTTGACCAACCGTGTAATTGCCGCCTCCAATTTCGTCATGTCCAATATTCCGCACATGTATTTTATGGAGCACATATTCCAAACGGCACTTTCTGGATATAGCTGAGATAGAATCCATATTCTTTCTTGCTGGTAAGACAAAGGCAAATAGTCATATTCTCCTGAATGAGTCGTCGCAAACAGGCCTAAGCTTTTACCACTGTTACATTCTTGCTCGGTTGTGTGATTTTTCTTACTCATATGGATACCTCGTTCATATTGATTTCTGGATCGAAAGTCAACCTATATGAAATATGCCTGTGTTACGTATCTAACAATTCTTACAGAAACCACTTGAATCTCTTTTCGCTTCCTCAAGGACTTCGTCAAGGCGCCAACTTAACCAACAAAGCGAATTCCGTGTAAAAGACTCCAATTTGATAAGAAAAAAGAACGGATACCGAGTGTTCAACGATATTGAGTCCATAAGACCTTCTCCCCAAATCTTTAAGTTACCTCCTGAGCAATCAGCAGCCGCCCTGAGGCTAGCTATCTCTGTAAGATACTAATGTGGAACAAGACATACAGCCAATTCAGAAATGAGCGACTAACTCTTACAAATCCTGAACAGTAACTAAGCATTGTACCTATTATTGGATCTTTGTAGCTCCATTTAGGCACGCTCAAAAACAGCCCTTTTCCAAGCAAATTAGCTCTGAAATGGCCCTTACTGACTCAAAATGGTCCAAAGTGAGATGACTGTCTTCGAATCTAATGTGGAATCGTTCCTCAACTTTACTTACAAGTTGGATCATCTGTATTGAGTTAAGCCCTACATCCTCAATCAAATTAGAATCAGGCCCAACATCCTCAACACAATAACTCACCATTTCGTCAATGATTCTAATAAGTATTGCTTGATGTTGGATTATAGCTCCTATCTCCATATCTAGTCCGTTCGGCAAAATAGCATATTGATCTCGATTTAAGGCTGCCCTAAGGAGGCACGCAACACCTGTTACTTTTCGGCAAACCTTACTTATAATCCCCTGCATTACCGCACTTATTCACCAAGAGGCTTACCCGCCAAGAACTAATGTCTAGTCGCCAAGATCTATCAGATCACCTGAGAATTCCGAGCTTTCTATATTAACCTGTTTTCACCTAGGTACCTGGTCGCAACCAGCCAATCTTTACAATCTCTGTACCAATAATGGCGAAGGAGGAATGATCTTTCTTCCTGGAAAACAGAAGTAACTCTGCAACAAACAAGATCCCCATCCGTCATCATCGAAGCAATCGCAGCCTACCAGTTGATTGAGATCGATCAGCTATCTCACGCAATGCCTTGGAATACCCCTCCATCAGCATCTTGATCGTCAACTCTTCTAATGCCCCTTCGCAATACTTCCAGCGCGTCTGAAGCCTTTGGTCGACCACCATGCACTCAATCTCCAATAAGTACGGACTTTGGGCCTTTGGGCTGCGTCTTGGACCCAATACCTCATTGGATAGCCTGAATTGGGAGGAAACAGGTAGCACTTGATCAAACTGCCCAAGATAGTTGAGAGACACTTCGGCCCTAGGCAGGTTTTTCATGACATCGACAACTTTTCCCCTCTCACTTAGATATCTACAAATCCCATATTTCTCACCAAACTCTAAAGTCTGACTTAATTGCTGCTTAACAGAAAGCAGGAGTTCTATCATTTCAGCATCACTTGCGATTCCTAAGATCACGGGAAATCTTGTGCTGAACCAACCAACAGTGCGGGATACGTCCAGATCCTCTATTGTTTCATGCCTGCCATGTGTCTCAATATCAACGTTCACAGCCCTAGATTTTGTCCACTTCTGCAAAGTGAAGGATAATGACGTAAGCAAAACATCGATCATCTTTGCGCCAAACGCGGCAGGCACATTCAACAACAGCGAGGTGGTCTCTTCCTTGCTAAGTGACATCAACATAGAACGAGCGCCCCCCTCCAAACGCTCAGCGTTTTCGTCGTCTACAGGAAGCGACGAGACTTTTTCCCATGGTAGTGACCTCCAATATTCAATCTGTTCATCCATCCTGGATGACGAGGCCAACACACTGAGAGATTGCGACCACTCGCCATATGAGCAAGTCTTCGGTGGAAGTTCGATTACTTCATCCTGGCTGATCTGCTGGTATAGCTTCTCGATGTCATCGATTATTATTCGCCATGATATGCCATCAATGATCAGATGGTGGAAAACTACTACCAACTTGCTTTCCCACTCTCTATCCGACTCGCAATAAAGGGCTAGAGCCAATGGCCCTCGCTCCAAATCCATAGCTGTGTGCATATCCTCAACTCTATCTCTGATCGCCCTGCCAGCATCAACCTCTCCCATTCCACATAAGTCCTGTACAATCAGTGGAATTCCTGCAACATCCTCGTCCTCAGAATAGTATTGAACCCACCCTTTGCCATTCCTGGCATATCTTAGCCTCAGAGCATCATGATGTTCGTATAGCTTTATAAATGCCTGCCTTAGGATATCGGCTTGTATTCTATGTCTAATCTCGACAACAAATGATGCGTTCCAATGATCGGGCTCTTCGAATTCACTCTCAAAAAAGCAATGCTGGCTCGGAGTCAGTGGGGCATAACCCTCTACCCTGACATCTTCCGAATGACTGGGTTGATAGATACACACACTTGCAAGTTCACCTATCGTTGGGCATTCAAATATTTGTTTAATCCTGATGTGCATGGCCTGTTGCTGTGCTTTAAAGCATATCTGAAGTCCAAGGATTGAGTCTCCTCCAAGTTCAAAGAAATTGTCATCGATACCCACGCGCTCGATTCGCAAGGTTTCGGCCCAAATTGCGGCAAGTTTCTCTTCCTCCGTTGTACGCGGTGCAACGTACGCTTT
>SDBT01006478.1_pt1 | contig 19421 bp, 17 predicted proteins | sample 2277101 | NCBI WGS metagenome assembly SDBT01 (sample SAMN10404973, study PRJNA504765) | marine sediment metagenome | isolation source: marine sediment core GS10_PC15, 103 cmbsf | place: Arctic Ocean: Southern Knipovich Ridge | collected 2010 | reverse complement strand
TGAAAAAAGCGCGGCGCTCAATTTAAAAAGAGAGGGAATAAGCGCTGATAAAATCTTTTTCGTTGGGAATGTAATGATTGATACACTGATTGCGAATCTCGAAAAAGCAGAAAAATTGAATATACTCGATAAGTATAATTTGAAAAAAGACGATTACGCATTAATTACTTTACACCGCGCTTCTAACGTCGATACTAAAGAGAATTTGGAAAAATTGGTGAATATACTTGATTTTTTACAGGAAAAAATAAAGGTTTTCTTCCCTATCCATCCCCGCACTAAAAAGAACCTCGAAAAATTCGATCTTGAAAAAAAAATTAACAATTTGAACATTGTTTTATCTAACCCTATTGGTTATTTAGAATTTCTGAACTTAATGACGAACTCAAAATTAATTCTTACCGATTCGGGAGGGATTCAAGAAGAAGCTTCGTATCTTAAAATTCCAATTCTTACGGCCAGGGAAAGCACTGAACGACCTATTACCGTTGAGGAAGGGACTAACACAATTATAGGAAACGATTTAGCGAAAGCTAAAAAATATATAGAAGAAATTATTTCCAGTAAATATAAACAGGGGCAAAATATCGAAAAATGGGACGGTAAAACTGCGGAACGAATAGTAAGGATAATAAGAGAGAACATGAATATTTAAAATAAATTAAAAAAATAATTGAAATGTGATTTAATAATGAATATTAGAGAAAAGCGAATAGTAATTACAGGCGCAGCGGGTTTCATTGGAAGTAATTTAACGGATAGCTTGTTAGAACAAGGAGCTGAAGTTATTGGTATCGATAATTTATTTAATGGTAGGATGGAGAATTTAAACGAAGCATTTAAGCATAACAAATTTAAATTTCATAAAGGCGATATTCGAGATTTAAATTTTTTGTTAGATGTTTTTGAAGGTATTGATATTGTCTATCACCTAGCTGCGTTTACGAGCGTCCCCCAATCGATAAAAATGCCAGAAAATTGTAACGACGTCAACGTTAATGGAGTTTTAAACGTTTTAAACGCAGCTCGAAGAATGGATGTTGAGAAAATAATTTACGCTTCCAGCTCTTCTGTGTACGGAGACACACCTACTTTACCAAAAAGAGAAGATATGCGTAGACTACCAATTTCTCCTTACGGTGTCGCAAAATTGACTTGCGAAGCTTACATGCAGGTTTATCACAAGGTTTATGGGTTAAAAACAACATCGTTAAGATATTTCAATGTATTTGGACCAAGACAGAAAGATTCCACTTATAGTGGTGTTATAGCAATTTGGTTAGGGAATATAATTAGGAACGAAGATTTAACTATTTTTGGAGATGGTACAAATTCAAGAGATTTCACTTATATTAAAGATGTTATTCAAGCTAATCTACTCGTAGCTAAACAAGAGGTAGCAGGTGAAATTTTTAATATCGGTGCGGGGTCACCGATTACTTTAACAAACTTGGCAAAATTAATTTTAAAATTGACGCATAAAGAACACTTAAAAATAAAGTATACCCTCCCAAGACCCGGAGATATATTACATAGTTACGCCGATATTAGTAAAGCAAATCGATTGTTAAAATTTGAACCTAAATATTCCCAAGAAAAAGGATTAGAAGATTATTTAAAATGGTACGACCAAAAGTATGGAACAAATTTAATTTTGAATTAGAATTGATTACTGATTTATATTGCCCAAAAAAATCTTAAGCAGAGAGTTCCTAAAGTATAATTTTTCACGAATTTTCGCTATTGCTGAAAAAAAATGTGAAAATCCAGCTAAGATTTAAATTTAACCTTATCTACTCCATTTTTAGCCCCTTCTTACCAATCTTCATGTCATTAATTGTTTTAATGAGATTTTTTGTTGCAGATGTTAATCTCGGACAATGGAATAATACGAATTATCTTATCTTCCTTTTTACGGCATTCCAGATTGAATTACTTAGAAGAATAATTCAAGATTTCCCCGAGAATTTTCGACTCGAAAAGTATTGGAAAACATTGCCTGCCTTGATGATTGCTCCATTTAACAAGGTTCATCTCCTATTCGGAGTTTTTTTCTCTCATTTAATCATAATCGCAATTCCATTCGTCGTACTGTTTGTGTTAACTTATATAATTTCTCCAATCGCTTTATTGACTATTCTTTTTATTATCGGTATTTATCTATTAATCGATTTAATCTTTAGTGGAATCGGACTCTTTTTAGGGGTATTCGCTATATCTAAAGAAAATTATTGGCGCATCTTTGCAATCGGGATTCAAATTATATTTTATGCCAGTTGCGTTATATATCCCTTCGAAATTTTTCCTCAAGAGATTCAACCAATAATCCAGTTAAATCCTTTTTACCACATCTTCGACTTACTTAGAATTACATGGCTCGAAGATAATGCAATACTGACATTAATAAATTATCCCTTTCAGTTCATAATACTAATCGGAACCGCAATTATAGTTCCGTTAATTGGGATCTATATCTTTAATAAAGTTTATAATAAGTTTGGAATCGTAGGTTATTAAAATTTTAGAGGATAAAGCGATGGTGCTTAAAATTTGAAGAAAGATGTGATAATTGAAACATTGGATTTATCAAAAACCTACAACCTAAAAGGAAGAGATAAACACATTAATGCTTTAAAAGATGTAAATATTTCCATCAAAAAGGGGGAGATTTTCGGCCTCTTAGGTCCAAATGGCGCGGGAAAAACTACACTTATACAGATTTTGACTACTTTACTCCACCCAACTAGTGGTTATGCGATTATTGACGGGCACCATCTCATTAAAGATGCCAAGAAAGTAAAATCAAAAATCGCTTTAATGCTAGAGAGCGATATGCTTTACCATAGAATAACGGCATACGATAACCTAAAATTCTTTTGCAAGTTATATCAAGTTCCTAAATATGAACAAAAGATTCTCGAAATGTCGAAATTATTTGGAATCGAAAAATGGCTTAGTCAATATGTTGAACATCTCTCAAGCGGAATGAAAATGAAACTCGCATTAGCTAGAACATTATTATTGGAACGCGATATCTTATTTCTTGATGAACCTACGCTGGGACTGGATGTGAAGACTGTCAATCTGTTTATTGACATCATTAAAAATGTCGGAAGTACAGTCATTTTCACAAGCCACGACTTATCCGTGGTTGAGAAGTTATGCGACAGAATTGCTTTCATTAACGATGGAAAAATCATTAAAATTTTGACTCAAGATGAGATTAAAAATTTAGCAGGACCTGGAATAACTGTTGAGATTTTCCTTAATACTAAAAAACAAGAATTGATATCTGAATTACGAGACCATGATTTCATTATAGAGAACAATGATCACAAGAATGAAAATATTCTCGTATATCTAAAAGAAAGAATTATTTATAAGGACCTCCTCAGCCTATTAGGGAATTATGAGATATTAAAAATAAAGGAAGTTGAACCCTCCCTTGAGGATTTATTTCTAAAATTTGTCGATTAAAAATTAAGCTTATCGGTTTCCATAAAGTTTTTCATAATATTTCAAATATTCTTTCGAAATCACACTATCGAGCCAGTCTTGATTATCCAAATACCATTTTATGGTCAATTCTAAACCTTTTTCAAATTTAATTATTGGTTCCCAATTAAGTGTGTTTGTTATTTTCTCGTGATTTATTGCATACCTTAAATCATGGCCAGGTCGATCCTTTACAAAAGTTATGAGAGAGTCCGGTTTATCAAGGATTTTCAAAATTTTTTTAACTAAATCAATGTTTTTTAGTTCAGAATCTCCTCCAATGTTATAGATTTCACCTATTTTTCCATTATTAAGGACTCGTAGAATTGCTTTGCAATTATCTCTTACATGTATCCAATCTCTTATATTTATGCCCTCTCCATAAACAGGCAACGGTTTATCATTTAAAGCATTATGTATCATTAACGGAATTAATTTTTCAGGAAATTGATATGGGCCGTAATTATTTGAAGATCTTGTGATGTTGATAGGAAGATCAAATGTTTTATAATATGCTCTAACAAGAAGATCTGCTGATGCTTTGCTGGCAGAGTAAGGACTATTAGGAGTTAACGAAGTTGTTTCTGTAAATGCAGGATCCTCAAAACCTAATGATCCATATACTTCATCAGTAGAAATTTGCATGTATTTTTTAATCTTATGCTTTCGAGCAACATTTAGAAGTGTTTGCGTACCAAAAATATTAGTATCACAGCATATACTAGGATTATCAATGGAACGATCTACATGAGATTCTGCCGCAAAATTTATGATATAATTGACGCTTTCTTTTCGTACTATACTATCAATAAAATCAAAATCACAAATATCAGCTTTATAAAATTTGTAGAATGAACTATAATTTATATTTATGTCTCTCAAATTTTCAGGATTTCCCGCATAAGTTAGCTTATCTACATTAATTATCTTAATTTCATCATTAGATTTAAGTAAATGTCTTATAAAATTACTTCCGATAAATCCCATACCGCCAGTAACGAGACAGACTTCCATGACTTAATTACAATTTTTGGTTTTTTTTTGAAATATAATCCGGTATTGAATTAAAATTTTTATTTCCTCAATATTTAAAATATCTCATATTCGCTCTGAATCTTCACTAGATATTTTTTTTAGGTATTTTCCGTATGTCGTATTTGAAATGGTATCTGCAATCTTTTGCACATCTCTTCGGGTAATATAACCCTTCATATAAGCAATTTCCTCGATACATGCGATATATAATCCTTGTCGTTTCTGTATTGTTCCCACAAAATTAGATGCTTCTAGCAAACCGTCATAAGTTCCCGTATCGAGCCAGGCAAAACCTCTTCCTAAAAGTTGTACGCGTAATTTCTCCAATTTAAGATATTCTTTAAACAAATCAATTATCTCAAGCTCTCCTCTTGGTGAGGGTTTTAAAGCCATTGCTAAATCTATAACTTTCTCATCGCAGAAGTAAAGTCCAGGAATGGCATAATTAGACTTTGGGTTAGGTGGTTTTTCCTCTAGAGATAAAACTTTCCCGTTTTTATCAAATTCAACAACGCCAAATTCTTTAGGATTATTGACATAATATCCAAAGATCACGGCTCCTTCTTTTAATAATGAGGCCTCTTTTAAGACAGGCGTGAATCCTTGACCATAAAATACATTATCACCAAGAATAAGAGCTACTTTTTCACCAGAAATAAACTCCTCTCCAACAATGAAAGCATCTGGCAGTCCACGAGGTTCTTTTTGAATCTTATAAAAAAAATTAAGACCCACCTTACTACCATCTCCTAAAATGTTTTTATAAAGATTTATATGTTCAGGTGTTGATATAATTAGAATCTCTCTAATATCCGCAAGCATTAGTATAGATAACGGGTAATAAATCATAGGTTTGTCATAGATGGGAATGAGGTGTTTACTAATTGCTTGTGTAATCGGATAAAGTCTTGATCCACTCCCTCCCGCTAAAATTATACCTTTCATAGTAAAAAATGTTATCCTAGATTCTTCTAAATGAAGTAAGTTTTATACTATTTAAATTATAGCATCAGAAACATATAATGCTGATTATTTTTATAACTCTACAGACTAAATTCTTAAAATTTTTTGAAAAATATGAATTTTTCTTAAAAATTTTTATTTATATTTCACTACTCTATTAACCTATCTATTCCATCCTTTTTTTAAAAATAAACTTATTAATCTTGACATTAACTAGCTTGAAAGGGAGAATATTATTCCATTCTATTAGGTTCTGGATTAATTAATCTGATCTCAATTAAAGTATTTATTTTAGTTTAATTTAAATTATATAAAAAAAGAATAAATGGTTTATGATTCTTGAGAGAAATTCAACCCTTTAAAGAGCCAATTTATATTACAAGACCATTATTACCACCAATCAGATTGGTTAACAAAAAAATAAAAGAAATTTGGAAATCCAAATGGCTAACAAATATGGGAAGCCAACATCAATCATTAGAATCTGAATTAATGAAATATCTCAGTGTACCTTTTATAACTCTTTTTTGTAACGGAACTCTAGCACTTCAATTAGCTTTTCAAGCACTTGAATTAAAAGGTGAAGTTATTACTACACCATTTACTTTTGCTGCTACGGTGAATGCTCTATATCAAAATAATTTGAAACCCATTTATTGTGATATTAACCCTGAGGATTTTAATATAAATCCGGAAATTATTGAAGAGTCAATTACTTCAAAAACTTCAGCAATACTTCCCGTGCATGTTTTTGGCAATCCTTGTAGTGTAGAAAAAATTGCGAAAATTGCAGAAGATAACGATTTGAAAGTAATTTATGACGCAGCTCATTGTTTTGGTGTTAAGTATAAAAATAGAGGAATTGGAACTTTTGGTGATATTAGCATGTTTAGTTTCCATGCTACTAAAATATTTCATACAATGGAAGGTGGTGCGTTAACATATTACAACGAAGATTTAAATGAGCAGCTAGATTTACTAAAAAACTTCGGAATTAAAAATGAAACTGAAATTGTGGTTCCTGGAACAAATGCAAAAATGAACGAATTACAAGCTGCTATTGGATTATTAAATCTAAAACTTATAAATAAAGAAATTCTAAAAAGGAAGAAGTTAATTTCAGTATATAAAGAGAATTTAAAAGATATGGAAGGCATTGAATATTTAGATGATGCTAAAGATACAGAACATAATTATCAATATTTTCCAATTATTATAAATCAAGATAAGTATAAATGTGATAGGGATCAAACCTATAATCATTTAATGAAGTATAATGTATATTCCAGGAAGTACTTTTACCCCTTATGTACTGATTATAAGTTTTCTAAGCATGAAACTTCGTATGACATTCCTAATGCTGAGAGAATTTCAAAGCAAATCTTATGTTTACCTTTGTACGGAGAATTAACTCAGAATGAAGTAGAAAAAATCTGTGAAATATTAAAAAATAAATAAATGAGCTGATATTCCATAATCGGCTTCAAGATTAAAATTTGTATTAAAACTTAAAAATTTAGTTAGCTATTAAAAATAATAAGTATGAAAAAATCCTATTTTAAACAGTGAAAATTATGGAAGAAATTTTAACAAAAATAAAATCTTCAATAGATAAAAACACTTATCCAAAAAATTTAAGAATTTTTGAATTTACAAAAATCATCAATCCCGATTCATTATTCGTTGGAGATAAGGTTATAATTGATGATTTCTGCCTACTTTATGCAAAACCAGAAATGCCGATTAGGATAGGATCGTGGGTACACCTTGCGAGTTTTACTTCAATAACTGGAGGCCCTGTATCTATCGGAGATTTTTGCTCATTTGCTTCTGGTATTCGAATAATTGCAGGTTCAGAGCATTATGAAAATGGTGCATTATGTAATCCCCCAATACCAGAGAAATATAGAAATATAAACAGAGATGGATGCAAATTCGAGAATTTTACATTTACCGGAGCAAACTGTTGTATATTCCCTGGAGTAACAATAGGTGAAGGCGTCGTTATTGGATCTGGTTCAGTAGTAAGAACAAGTTTAGAACCTTGGGGAGTTTATGTTATGAAAAATGGGAAGATGGTTAGAGTTAAAAATCGTAATCGAGAAAAAACGTATGAAACTGCAAGAAAAGTAATGAATGAATTTAAAGAAATTAGGTTATTAAATAAACATTTATTATCATAAGAGATTTAAAAATAAAAATACTAAGATACATGTTACAATATTAACTAAAAACTATTTTTAAAAGATGAAAAATTAAATGATATATTTTGTTATTATTGGCGCGGGTGGTTTTGGAAAAGAAGCTGCTGAAGTAGCAAAAAGAGTTGAAGAAAAAGAAAAGGATTTTAAATTTATTGGCTACATCGATGAATTCGAGGAAAATCATGGAAAAATAATAAATGAAGTGCCTGTTTTAGGAGGGATGGAATGGATAGAAGAGTCATTCACGGGAGACAAATTATTTTTTGCGTGTTCTATTGGTGATACAATAAATAGAAAAGAAGTTGTAGGAAGAGCCTTGAAATTTGGTTATATACCACATTCAATAATACACCCAAGTACTTTAATTAGATATAGAGCAAAGATTGGAGATGGTGTCATTATTAGTCCTGGGGGTGTGGTCGCACCTAATGTAATTATAAAGGATCATGTAATTATTAATCAAATCGTTTCAATAGGACATGATGACATTATCAAAGATTTTTGTACAATTAGTCCATTAGCTGCGGTGAGTGGAAAAGTAGTTCTTGGTGAAGGGATATATATTGGGACTGGTGCTTCAGTAGTACCCGGTATTAGTATTGAAGAATGATCGATAATTGGGGCTAGTGCTTGTGTAGTAAAGGATGTCGCACCTTATTCCTTGATGATGGGTGTTCCTGCCAAGACTAGGTTAACTTTTGAAAATTTCGAAAAAAGAAGACTCTATTCAAAGAAGAAACCAGTTTAATTAAATAAAAATTTCTTTGCTCTTCTGAATTTTATCTTGTATTTCTTGTTTCTAAGAGATTTAAAAGGATTTCTATTGAGGATATCACTGAATTTTTGGAAAAATATTGAGTTAAGATTTGTTTATTATTTTTCGAAGATTCTTCAGTAAATTCAATTTCATTTGAGATTAATTTTTCTAACTCTTGAGTTGAAAAAAGAGTCACACCTCTTTCTACAAGATCAAAATATCCCGATGTTTTTTTCATACAAATTAGTTTCCCCAAATATGCAAGAAGGTGGACACTGCCCATTCCTTGTTGTCTATTGTGGTACATTACTGCAACATCGATTTGCTTTAGGATGTAACTATAAACATCTGGTTTTAAAAATTCGAGTAGAGGGATGAAGCGATTTCCAAAGAGCACTTTACCTTTTTCAACTATTTTATTTATATAAATCTGAGACCCATAGGAAAGTGGGCAAATAATTATATAATTTTTATCATTCATTTTAGATAATTTTAACATTATATCAAGGTGGTTATTTGATGGACTTCCAGAATTCCCAAGCAAGAATATTTGGCTGCCTTTTTTTTTGAAATTATACTCCTCGTTATTCGAATGATCGCCTTCGACATCTAACTTTTCAAAATCAATCGGATTTGGATAAATAGCTTGAGAATACCATTCTGCTTTAGTTTTAAAGTATTTCCTTAATAATCTAATATCTCCTTTATGTGGAGAAATAACATAATCAATTCTTTTTATTACCATTCTTCGGATTTCATATTTGAAAAAGAAATAAAATTTCTTGAGTGTTGATTTAATTTTTCTATCCAATTTATTTACTAACTCCAATGTAAGTTTATCATATAACTGTATTGGTAAGTATTTGTATAAATCAGCACCCCATATTATCCAAACAATTTTCGCTTTTCCTCTGAAACCAAATAAAATTCCAGAAAGTTCTTCTGTTAAATAATGAATAAAAATATTTTCTGCTTGTTTCATTAATTTTCTTATTGCTATATAGCTAATCGTAAAAAATTTAGTCAGAAAATTGCCTTTAAAATTAAAAATTTTAACATTACGAAATTTTTCGGGATCTATATGCATCTTTTTGTTCTTTTCCTTGATAATAATGAAAAGATGTTCTTCAATATTAAAATGAGAATGGACTAATTCAATAAATTCATTTGAATAAAATTGGTCTACCATTAAATGCAGGTATTTCATATTCTTGAATTAATGTCTCTAAGCATATTTATAAAATTAGGGGGTTTCCTAATTAAAAAATGTGATATTATTAATAAATTATTTCTTATACTACTTAACCTTTTTTTAAATCTTTCTGAATAACCAAAGTGAAAAATGTACTAATTATTAAGTCGTCTACAACTATTTTAGACATAAATATTTCTTTAGAATATCTTTCATAGAGTATGATTTTATGAATGATGATGAAACATTCTTTGATGAAAATGAGGTTATCGATTATAGTAACATAGATCGAAAAGCTGATGCAGGATTAAGATGGAACTCAATCTCGCTAATATATTCAGCGATAACTAAAGTATTGATGATGATAATTCTTGCCCGATTATTCACACCAGGAGAATATGGTGTGATGGGGTTAGTTTTAATCATCATTGGATTTGGTATATTGTTTTCGGATATTGGTGTTTCTGGGGCGGTTGTACATTATCAGAAGGTGTCTCAACAACAATTATCTACATTATACTGGTTATCCTTTATAATAGGATTTTCAATATTTTTAATTCTAATTTTAATAGCACCGTTAATATCCATGTTTTATAGTGAACCCGATTTAACACTTCTCATTAGAATTACTGCAATAATATTTCTTATCACTCCTCTGGGGCAACAGTTTGAGACCTTATTTAGGAAAGAGTTGAAATTTAAATCTCTTGCATATGTTGAGATTTTTAATGCAACTATTTTAATTTCAGTTTCTACAATATTAGCATTTTATAATTGGGGTGTTATCTCGGTCTTAATTGCCTATTTAATAAAGAGTTTTCTAAAATCGTCTATAATATTCTTTATTGGATTAAAAATCTGGAAACCAACATTTGAAATGAAGTTTTCTGAAATTAGAAAGTTTCTATCATTTGGAATGTATCAAATGGGTGAGAGATCCCTAAATTATTTTAACTCAAATATAGATAAAATTTTAATCGGGAAAATCTTGGGAACAATTTCTTTAGGTTATTATAATATAGCTTATACTCTTATTTTATACCCGATTACTTTAATTAATCCTATTTTTACACGCGTTTCATTTCCTTATTTTTCTAAGATTCAAAATAACATAAAAATTTTGAAAGAAAAGTATCTTGATCTCATAAACATCATTTCTTTCATCAATTTTCCAATTTATCTTTTATTGATTGTTATTGCACCCTATTTTGTACCTTTATTATATGGCCCACAATGGTATCCCTCGATAATCTTAGTTCAGATTCTTTCCGTTGTGGGGATATTTAGATGTATTGGTAATCCAATCGGTTCGCTTTTACTAGCAAAAGGATATGCTAAGCTAGGATTTTTATGGAATGCAATTGTAACTATGATATTCCCTTTTATAGTATTGCTTGGGATTATTTTGGGGGGGATTAATGGAGTAGCTCTTTTTATAATTCTTTTTAGCTTAATTTTTTTTTATTTTAATTACCATTATCTAATAAGGAAAATATTGAATCCTTGTTTTAAGGAATTTATAAAATCTTTTGGAATAAATCTAATATTTAGTGTTTTAGCATCATTACTCAGTTTATTAGGAGGATTATTCTTTCAGACACCAATTCTTTTTTATCAATTATTATATCATATTCTAATAGGTGGTATTGGATACATATGTTTGATATTTATCTTTAGGAGACAATTTTTAATTGATTTTATTAAACGATTTTTAAAGAAAAACCATTAATTGCCTAAACTTAAGTTAGAATCTCTATAATTATAATTAAATTTTATTTGAAATTGATTTGAATATTTTAACTTTCCAAAATTACCATAAACTCTTAAAATGTAAAGACCAAACTTATTTTTTATATTATTTAATAGAATCGCAATTAACTATAATTTTATCGATTAAAGGCTTTAATTAGTTTATTAATTTTGGAAATATTCGAAAACTTCATTACTTTTTCAAGTAGAATGTATTTGATTTTAATTTTTGAATCAATTAGAGCAATAACTAGTTTAGCATAATCCATTAATGAAATTCTTGAACAATTCTTAGATTTTTTAAAGTAATTTACCGCTCGTTTAATATTTTTAGTCCTTAGAAACGATCTTGTAATTTCTAAATAGTGTCTTTTATATATTTCTTTCTGTAAGTTTATTGGTAAATTCTCAATATCTTTTTCATATTTCTTTAAAAATTTTTCTTTTGTTATAATTAAATTTTCAGGATTAGTGAAATACATATTATCATTAATATTAAGTTTAACTAGATTCTGATTTACATAAGCAATTTTATACTTTCTAAAAAAACGCATTAATAATTCCCAATCTTGATGTCGCGAGAATGTAATATCAAACCCATTAAGTTCATTTAAGATTGATCTTTTTATTAACAAAGTAGAACCTGCAGCAATAGAATTTTCCATTAATAGAAGTTTAATTTGTAAGTTTCCATAGCCCGAATTTAAATCGGTGGAAATTAATTTGTTTTTTATATATTTTGAATATCCGCAGTATACTGCTCCCCAGGTTTCATCAAGATTCTCAAGCATATTTATCTGAAAGTCAATCTTTTCTGGTAAATACTCATCATCATCATCTAAAAAAGCTATATATTTCGATTTGGAAAATTTAATCCCAGTATTTCTTGCTGCTGCCCCATTTAGATTTTGTTGATGTTTAATATAGAATACTTTTTCATTATCTTTGTAATCTTCCATTAATTTTTCATTTAGTTTTCTATATCTACTCCTTTCATTATTATCATCTACAACAATAATTTCGTATTCTCTAAAAGTCTGATTTAGAACACTATTTATCGCTCTTTTTAAACTTGGATTTCTTTTGAATGTCGGAATTATAATACTTACAATTGATTTACTCATATCAGATCTTTCTAATAGTTTCCAATAATAAGAATAAAAATATCCATGTGGTTTAATATGTTATTAATTTTTAAAGGTTTTACTAAAACTTCAATTATTTGCTTAGTATCCATACTTATTAGTTATGAGGTTTTCTATAGTTTTAATAAGATAAGAGGTATTATTATGAGCTGTTATTATTTCAGAATATTTTATTTTCTTATTCCGTATATCATATAGAACGGAGAGAATCTTATACCCTGCCTTTTAAAAACATAAATGAATAAGTTCAAAACTCTACCAAGATATCTTTTAAGAAGACTAGTTGAATTTCCGTAATATCCGTTGAAAACTTTTACTTTAAATCCATATTTGTTCAACACTTCTGCTAAGAAATATGGCTCCATTAAATTTTCTTTCCAGTTTCCAGTATATGGATCACAAGTGTTAGTTGTATGGATTGGTTTTGGAGGAAAGATATTTGTTTTGATGAAATCATCAACACGCCTTTCAATATCTTCTTTCTTTAATCCACGTGTATATTTTACCAATTTTAAAATACAATCTTCGTTTAATTTCAAATTGATTTCCGATAAATGATTACGAATAATTTCATTTCTTATCTTGAAATAAGATTTCAAGGTATCTCTCTCTTTACACCCCCATACTTTTTCCCTATCTTTATATTCTGCTTCAATTTGCTTTTTTATGATTCTTCTTCTAATTAATGAATTATATTTATTTGCACCTGAAGCGAGACAGACCTTTAATTTGCCACTGGAAAGAAGTGATAATTTTCTTAGAAAAGATTTGATATCATAAATGTGCTCAATAACATCGTAAGAGGAAACCATGTCACAATTAATATTAGTAGTCTTAAAGAATTCAAGAACTTCTTCTATATCACCATGAACATAATTATCCGCTTTAAGTTTTAATGTATCTGCCAATATCTTGGCATCTTGACAAGATATATCATAAATATCATTATATATAACGGTTCCAATGCCAAGTTCCTTTGCAAATAAACTCAACAGACCTATGCCACCTCCATATTCCAAAAAGACTCGATCATTTAATGAAATAGCAGAGTTTTCAAAGGTCCAGGCTAAAATATATGAAGATCTATCTAACTCCATTCTTAAATTTACTAATTTTTCTCTCAAATACCTTTTATTATAATTTGAAATATTTGAAGTTGCTAAATCAAGAATGCTAAGCTTCTGAAACAATCTATCTGCTGCGGTTCTGATATTAGTAAGTAATGCTTGATCATTTGGAAATGGTAAGTTTTCGAGGATTTTCATATATTCATTCACAAAATTATGTAGATTTATTTTAAATAAAGATTTCTTATAAATCCTATTTTTAATTGATTTTCCAAACTACTAGATTTTGGGTTGTATAAACCGGTTCTAATTCTGATTGAAATAATGTTTGGATTAAAAGCCATTCATTACTTTCATGTAAGGTAATTTCTTTTGTACTTATAACAAATTGCACATTATATTCATATCTTAGTAGATTTTTGTCATCTTCAATTGTAATATTTAATTTAATGATTTTTCTCTTTAATACTTCTAAAGGAGACGTTTCATAATAAAAAGTGGCATAATTAGGCCAAAACCTAAAAAAACTTTGGTCAAGCAAGTTAGAAAATGAAAATGTAAATTCAGTATTGTCAAGTACTTCATTTGGATTAATTAGACCATACCATAAATCAATTCCAATATATGAACGACCGTGAAAGGTGGGTAAAAATCCAACTCCAGAAATTTTTAAATCTATGTATGCATCAAAAGTAAAAATCAATCCATCAATTTCTTCATTATGGAAAAATTCAATGATTTTAATCTCCTCATCAGTCAGAGATCTATTTTGCCATGGATAGGGGTTGTTATATAAACCAACCCTGTTTGTCAGTATAGTAGTTATTGAAAATATTGACATCGAAATTGTTAATATAAGAGCCCAGATCTCTTTTTTTATTTTGAATGCATAAAAGTATTTAGAAATTTTTAGATTTTTATATTTATTTAATACGAAAACTAAAGGAAGCAAAATTAGAGAAAAGGTAGAAAAAGCAAACACATACCAAAGATTAATTGGGGCGGCAAATTCTGCTTTTAGAAAGGAATATATTATAGAAATTAATAAGGGAATTATAAGCAAAAACCAACTAAATGTTTCGGAATAGGTTGAGATTAAGTTTTTTAAATAAATTATGCCATATATTGAGAAAATAATTAGAATAGGGAGAAATATAATAATTGAATAAAATATAAATGGGGTCAAAAAAAAGAAGGGTACAATAAAAAGGATTAAATAAAATTCTTTAAGAAATTTTTTATTATTACATAACTCCGTTATTCTATAATTAGAATTTTTTAAAAAAGCAGATAGTTTATACAGCGTTAGTATTACTCCTAAAGGTAAAAAAATACAGATTAATCCTACATTCCAAGCAAAAAACCAGCTAAGTAATACTATTGTCCCAAGTAAGGTTTTCACATCAATACCAAATAATGAGGAAAATACATGATTTGGATCTAATCTAAGCAAAAAATATTCAAAATTTTCTATATTTAATATTTCTAATCCAATAAAAAATGCAATAATACTTAACGGGAGAAGTAAAAATACGGTTAACTTCTGAAAATTTTTATATTTTCGAATAAAAACAGTAAATAATGTGAATATTATCGCTATAATTGTACCAATCCAGAGTCTGTGCATTAATGCACCAACTAATACAAGTAAGCCTAGAAAAATCATAGCTTTAAAAATGGAAATGGAATTAGTTAGTATTTTTACATTTAAATTTAAAACATTTATCATAATAATTGTTATAATGACTCTAGTACTAACGGTCATAACAACATTATCAAGCATATACTGAGAAAGGATAATAGCCGCTACAAATACAAATCGGCTCCATTCTTCTTTAAATAGTATATTTCCCAGATTGCGAGAGCTTTTATAAATGATTAAGATGAGAATAATATTGAAGGTTAATATCGCTTCAGCTATACCAAAATTGCCAAAAGAAACAAATTCTAGAAAGCTCATTATAAAGGCAAGAATTAATGGAATTCCTATAGCACGATGAGAAAAAGGGTAATACCCAAAATAGGAGGTTGGATGAATTAACCAAGTATTATTCGAAAATAATGCCCCCTCTCTAAGAGCATTTGCCATCCATATCACTTGAAAACTATCTGTACCATAAATACGGGGATAATGGATTAATAGAATGAAAATTGCAAATATAACAAGCATTAAGTAGGATAGGTTAACTTTTTTCATAATTAATAAATCGGCTTTTTTGCATAATAATTAATAATTTCTTCCCATATTTTTATCCTATTCCCCGCAGAATACGATAAAGCGGTTTTTCTGCCATTTTTTGCTATTTGATCCCGAAAATCTCTATTATTAAGTAGATTAAGGATTATTTTGGTTGAATCTGATATATTTTCAAAATCATATAAAAAACCATTAAAGCCATGCTTTATACAACTCGATATTGATCCAACATCTGTGGAGATTACACAAATCTCAGTTAACATCGCTTCTATTATTGTTGCGGGTAAACCTTCATTCTTAGAAGATAATAAAAATAATTTAGATTGATTATAATATCTATTTAACTTATTGTTTGGTATTTTTCCTAAGAATTCAATAGATCCTTGAAGGTTTTTCTTCTCAACCATTTTCCTAAGGGCTAAATCCATCGGACCATCTCCAATTATAGCACACTTGATATTCCTATTTCTACTAATTTTTTCAACGATTTCAATAAACAAATCGATTCTCTTTATTTTATGTAGCCTTGATACAGTTATTATATCCCATTTTTTCCTTGTTTTGAGGGGAAAGAAATCATCTATAAAACAAGAAGAATGACCAGGTAATATTACCTCTTTTGAAATATCAATATTATTCAAAAATTTAGGGACTTCCGATTTATGTGAAATCTTATTTGTTAAACCTTCTATTACTAAGAAATCTGCTTCTCGAATTACTTTTAAAGCTAATTTTGATAAAATTTTATTTTTTGAATGTAATTCTCCATCTCCATTAATTACAGCAAAAACATAACTTTTTGAAAAAATTTTTGATGAAAACCAAGCCATAAGTCCGTGAGGGGCCATCTGGATTCCATAAATAATATCAATATTAAACCTTAATAGTATTATAATAGATAAGACGAATTTGTATATTGTTTTTAAAATAGAATGTTGTAGTAGTTTTTTTGGAGGAGAATGAAAAATCAATTTATCATGATTATAAAAGGGTTCATCCTTAATGATATGGATTCTTTCTATATCCTTAACTTGAATTAATGGAACTAAATATGTTTTAGCTTTATATTCATTATCCAATCCCATGAAAACCATTACATTCAAAATTAGAAACCTCAACAAATAAAATGTTTATTAAAATTAAATACTTTCAAGTTTATCTAATTTACTTACCAAAGTTAATCATATCACATGACTTAATTGTTAATATAATACCAGGTGATATAATTATCGAACCCAATAATAAAAATAAGAGAAGTATCGGGAAAATCCATTTTATTTTTTTTTTTAGTATATTTAAATATCTATAATAATTTAACAAATTAATTCTAACAATTAGCAATATTCTTTTATATAAATATCATTTGAATATCAGGGTTATCTCTATTTTTTATTTTGAAGGATATGATTAAAATGATTTCTTAATTTCTTCATAATTTTATGAGTATTATAATTGGAGATTATGTATTTTCTCGCATTGTTTCCGATGATCTCTGCTTTATCTGGATTATCAAGCACATACTTTAGATTATTTACTAATTGATCTACATTTCCAGGTTCAAATAATAAACCCGTTTCTTTATGAATAATAACTTCTGGATTCCCTACTATGTTAGTGGATATAACGGGAATTGTTGTTGCTAATGCTTCTAAAAGAGATAAAGAAAGACCTTCCTGTTCAGATGTCAAAACATAAACATCAGCTACATTGTAAAGCGAATTTAATTTGTCATGACTTATAAATCCTAAAAAAAGAACTTTATCCGAAATTTTTAATTTTTTTGTAAGTTTAATCAAATTATCTCTTTCTGGACCATCTCCAGCAATAATCAACTGAAGATTAGTAAAATACTTTAATAATTTATGAAAACTCTTTATTAACAAATCTACTCTTTTTTCAGGTACAAGCCGTCTTACAGTTAATATTTTCTTGTATTTAGGATCAATACCTGAAAATGAGAACTCAACCTCGGTTAAAGGTTTAAATTTTTCAGTATCTACTGCATTTGGTAAAACTTCTATACATTTAATTTTCTTCGAGTAATTGTAAGCAAGTTTTTTCATATGATGAGAAACAGGTAAAAGCAGATCGATGTTTCTTAACACATATCTTAAAAATTGGCTAAAAATTTTATTTTTATGTAAATAGAATTCAGCACCTTGAGCTGAAACAATTACCGGTTTTTTTGTTATTTTTTTTATGAGTAACCCAATCAATCCTGAAGGAATAGTCCATTGGCAGAAAATTATATCAATCTGATATTTCTTGATTAAAGCTAATCCATATAAGAAATTAAAGCAGAGGTAAGGTAGAATCTGAAATTTCGCAATTTTATCCATTTTTAAATTTGTTATAATTCCTGGAGGTCTTGCTAAGCCTTGCCTGATAGGTATCCAATATGAGAAGCGATGAATGATAACAGAATTAAAATTTGAATACTTTTCAGTATTCGTCGTATTGGGTGCTAAAACAAAAATATTTTCTCCTTGCTTTGAAAGCTCTTGACAATAATTCAATATCCATGGACCCCAAATATCACCTTTGAATCTTGGAAAGGAAGAAGTTATAACTAAGATATTCATTTCAGTAAGCTTGATGCATTTTATTGCTTTATTAATATTTACATGGCTTTAAATATAAAAAACTTAAATAAAATTTATTATTATTGATTTTATTCGGGAATGGTAAAAAAAGCGAATCTCTTCTTAATAATATAGATTTTTTTAAAAGTTTATTAAAATTTAAATAAATATTTTCACAATAGTAATTGTTGCTCTGTAGAAATATTCAAATATATTGCTAAATAACCTGCTTTTTCTAGTCTTTCTAGCGACTATGGGAATTTCTTTAATTAGCTTCTTATTCCTTATTGCGTGTATTAATTGTTCTTGTGTATAAGTAAATTTGCTTCCAATGGGCAATTGAGCAATCTCTTTAGTGAAGGCTCGAAACCCTGTCGTAGTATCATGAATATTTTTTCTTAATAATAAGCAAAGAACTCTTGCGAAAAACATATTTCCAAGTTTTTTACCAATGGATCCAGCATAGCCTCCATTTCCAAATCGCGAGCCTAATACTAAGTCGTATCCGTCGAGAACGCTTTTAATCATCGCTGGAATATATTTAGGCGGATATTGCCCGTCAGCATCAGTATGTACGATGATATCTGCTCCCAAATCACAACAAATTTCCATCTCCTTTTTAAATGTATGTGCGAGACCCATATTGCATCCATTTGAAAAGAAAAGTACACCATTCTCCTCCGTAATCTGTTTTGTCCGATCTACGCTTCCATCGTCGAGAATCATTATCTGATATAGATCATTGGTATTGTCAATCACAGTTATAAATGCGAATATTCTTGGTTTATGGTATTATCAGACACAATTATGTTTATGAACATACTGAATTTTCCTTTAAGGTGTTTTTTCGTTTTGCATTTTTCAATTTTACTCAAATAGATCGTAGAAAAGAATTAAGGGATATTATTAGAACTTTAGATTTAAGGGAGGGAAGTGACCTTGACACATTTCTCTCTTATAACATACAATATATTATCAGTATTAACGAGACTTTTCAATCAGGCGGAGTAAATAATTGGTTGCTAATTCAAACTC
>SDBT01006477.1_pt1 | contig 19422 bp, 15 predicted proteins | sample 2277101 | NCBI WGS metagenome assembly SDBT01 (sample SAMN10404973, study PRJNA504765) | marine sediment metagenome | isolation source: marine sediment core GS10_PC15, 103 cmbsf | place: Arctic Ocean: Southern Knipovich Ridge | collected 2010 | reverse complement strand
GATGATTCAAAAAACTGGACAAATGGGTGTGCCGGTTAGTATTATTACGCTTATGGATAATTCAGAGGAAGTGGTTTTAGGTTTTAATCAGAACCGTCTTAAAGAACTTTTAGGTATTAATTCTTAATCTCTTTTCAGCTTCAAGTATAGTTTTATAAGAAAATCCTCGGCGAATCAAATAGGCTTTTATTTTCTCGGGGATTTTTTGTTGTTCGAGTTGTCCAAGCCTTTTTTTAACTAAAGCCACAGCTGTTTTTATTTCATCATTATCGGATAAGATTGATTGAATAGCTTGCATAATCATATCTTGTGGTATGCCTTTTTGTCTTAATTCTGATACTAAGTGTCGTTGGCTTCTAAGGCGGGTTGTAGACCTTTCTTTAATCCAACTGGCAGTGAATCGCTCATCATTAAGTAACTCTTGTTGAATTAATTTATCTATAGTTTTATTAATTAATTCTAGGTTAAATTTTTTGAACATTTTTTGTTTTATCTCCAAAGTGCTTTGAGGTCTATAACTCAATAGTTTAAGAGCCATGTTATAAGCTTTATTGGTTTGTCCTTGATGCTTGAGTTTATCAATAGTTTGAATTGAGATTTCGTCATTAATCTTAAATCCATATCTAATCCAAGTAATATCATCAATTCCAGTTAAGAATTTATCATCTATAAATACATTAAATATCTTGGGATTATTTTTTTGCCTACTAATTTTAGTTATCTTTGGCATAAACGGATCAAAATTATATAATAAAGTTGTTTATTTTTGGCTGTCAGAACTATTTTTTGAGCAAATTAATTGTTGAATGAAGAAATTTTATATTACTACTTCCCTTCCTTATATTAACAGCAAACCGCATGTCGGTTTTGCCTTAGAAGTTATTCAAGCTGATGTTTTAGCAAGATGGCATAGACTGCAGGGCGCCTCAACATTTTTTTTAACTGGCACGGATGAGCATGGCAGTAAGATAGCTAAGATAGCTAAAGATGAAGGTGTAACTCCCCAGGCGATTGCTGAGAAAAACTCAGCCTTTTTTGCTGAGCTGAAAAGTGTGTTAAATTTATCTAATGATGATTTTATCAGAACTAGTGACAGAGATAATCACTGGCCGGGAGCCCAAAAGCTTTGGAAGCAGTTAGTGCAATCAGGTGATATATATAAGAGTAAATATAAAGGGTTGTATTGTGTGGGGTGTGAAGCTTTTGTCACTGAAAGAGATTTAATAGAAGGTAAATGTCCAATCCATAAGACTATTCCGGAATCTATAGAAGAAGAAAACTATTTCTTCAAATTATCCAGATATGCCGATCAAATTGCTAATAAAATTAAAACCCAGGAATTAGAAATTGTCCCCAAGGGTAGAGCCAAAGAAATTTTGAATGTTATTGAAAATGGTTTAAACGATATTAGTTTTTCCAGACCGCAGGAAAAATTACCTTGGGGTATCCCCGTTCCTGATGATCCCACTCAAACAATGTATGTCTGGTGTGATGCCTTGTCTAATTATATTACAGGTGTTGGTTACGGCAGAGACGATACAAATTTTAATAAATGGTGGCCGGCTGATATTCATGTGATTGGCAAAGATATATTAAGGTTTCATGCCGCTATTTGGCCAGGTATGTTATTATCAGCTAACTTGCCTTTACCAAAAAGAATTTTTGTTCATGGGTTTATTAGTGCCGGAGGACAGAAGATGAGCAAAAGTTTGGGTAATGTTATCAATCCAGAAGAAATTGTAGAAAAGTATGGCACAGATGCCCTACGATATTATTTATTAAAAGAAATTCCCACTACAGATGATGGTAATTTTTCTTGGAAAAGATTTGAAGAGATTTACAATAGTGAATTAGCAGACAATTTAGGCAACTTAGTTAGTCGAGTAATCTCTATGGCTGGAAAATATACAGATTCTAAAACTACAAAGCCTACCAAAGATAGTTGGCCTCCCAATATTGGGATATTCCAATATATAGATGAAAGGATAAATGAGTTTAGATTAGATCTAGCTGTAAAAGAGATTGGGATACTAATTAAAGGTTTAAACCAGTATGTAGATGAGAAAAAGCCTTGGGTATTACACAAAGAAGGTAAAATAGAAGAATTAAATGATATTCTGTATAATCTTCTAGAAAGTTTGCGTTGGTTAAGCATTTTGTTTTACCCGTTTTTGCCTCAGACTGCTAATAAGATTAGGCAACAACTTAATTTATCTAACATTGATGAAGACAATTTTGATTTAGAACAAGAAAAGCAATGGGGAGGTCTAGAAGAAAATCACAGTATTGGAAAGTCGGTTATATTATTTCCTAAAACAGAAACTAAACCATGATATATGCTATTTTAGCGTCTATTATAAATGCAGTTGATTTAATTATTACTAAGCAGGTTTTTAATGTCTTTAAAAACCTCAGGTACACAACTTTTGTTATTTGGTTGTTTGTATGGATAATTATAGTTGGTTCATTAACAGCTCCCTGGTTAATACAAATTGATAGCGCAGCATCAAGCTTATATTATCTAGTTTTACTTTTAATTTTAGCAGTCATAGCTGCCAACCATAATTTACTTTACTATTTTGGCTTACGTTATGAAAAAGTTTCCGAAATAGAACCATTTTTATTATTTGAACCCCTTGTTACAATTTTAATAGCTAGTGCATTCTATGCTAATGAAAGAATTTGGCAAATTTATATAGCAGGCTTTATTGCGGGTGCTTTTTTAGCCTGGTCGCATGTTAAAAAACATCATCTTAAACTAGGGAAACCGCTTCTGGCTATATTAGGATATGCCGTTTTGGTAGGGTTTGAAGCAGTAATAGTTAAACAATTACTAGCAGTCTATTCTCCCATAGCTTTATATGTAGTTAGGGCTATAATTGTGGCTTTAGTTTTGTGGATATTAGAAAAAGGTCAAATTGGAAAGATTACCCTCAAACAAATTCCTTATTTTGTTTTATTGGCAACCACAGCTATTGCTAGCCAGTCTTTAGTTTATTATGCCTACCGCATTCAAGGCATAAACTTAACTTCAGTAGTATTAATGTTATCTCCTGTGTTAATTTATTTCCTTTCAGTTTTAGTTTTAAAAGAGAAGTTAAACTGGAAGAATTTAATTACTAGTGTAGTAGTTATATCGTTGATTGTTTGGGTAATGTTAATAAAATGAGTTACATAGATACACATTGTCATCTTAGCTTTCCTCAGTTTCATCATGATATGGAAGAAGTAATCAATGAAACTTTCAAGACAGGAGTGATTAAGGTAATCAATATTGGTACTAATTTGCAAGTATCTAAAGAAAGTGTTAATTTAGCCAGTCGGTATAAAAATATAGTCGCTGCTGTAGGTATTCATCCACATGATGCTAAGACCATTGATGTGAATACTTTAAAACAATTAGAATCTTTAGCTAAAGATTCTAAGGTAGTAGCTATTGGAGAAATTGGTTTAGATTATTTTAGGAATCTTTCAGCCAAAGAACATCAAAAACAAGCTTTTATAAAACAACTCCAGATGGCTATTAGGTTAGAGAAGCCGGTTGTCATCCATTGCAGGGATGCCTATGGAGATATATTAAATATATTAGACGAGATATATTTACCACATCTTAAAGGAAGATTGCCAGGAGTAATTCATTCTTTTTCATCCGGTCCTAAATATCTAAAAGAGTTTTTGAAGAGAGGATTTTATATTGGTTTTAATGGTATGATTACTTATCCTGGCAATGAACAATTAATTGAAGCTGTTAGAACGGTCCCTATCAATAAGCTGCTCATAGAAACAGATGCTCCATTTTTAGCTCCCCAGAATTATCGAGGTCAACGCAATGAGCCCAAATTGGTTATAGAAGTAGCTAAGATGGTAGCTGAAATTAAACATATTGCTATAGATGAAGTTGCTAAGCTAACTACTGGTAATGCCATAAAATTATTTGAGTTAAAATAAGATATGTATGAATACGATGGATGTGCGTTTTAGACCAGTTATTTGGCTGCAGGAAGCTGGATTTAAATCCTATTTGGTAGGTAATCAGGCTCGCAATAAACTGTTGGGGAATGATTATGATCCTAAAGATATTGATATAGCTACCGTTGCTTTGCCTCAACAGGTGGTTGATTTGCTTTATCGCCATGGAATAATGCCAGTAAGGATTGATGATAAGTTTGGAGTAGTAACTTTTCAACTGCAAGGTAGTGACTATGAGGTAACCACTTTTCGTCATGACATTTATGATGAAGAATTCAATCATATTCGCCGGGCGCCGGTCCAGATTGATTTTGTTCAAGATGTTAAAATTGATGCCCTGCGACGAGATTTTACTGTTAATGCTATCTATTTTAATCCTAAAACTGGACAGCATTTAGATCCTGTAGATGGATGCCGTGATTTACAAGCTAAAACCTTGCGTTTTATTGGTGATCCAGAAATTAGAATTAAAGAAGATCCTCTGAGAGTGTTACGGGCTATTCGGTTTAAATTTGGGTTAGGGTTTAAGTATGATCTTGCTACTCAAAGAGCCTTGAAAAAATTTGGTGGGTTGGTGCATAAGTTATCGGATACTATTTTAAAAAAGGAATTCCAAAAAATCCAAAACTTGCCTAATTATTCATTAGCTAGAAAAGAGATGCAGTTTTTTGGAGTTTTACCTCGTTTTTAAACGTTGATGTGACCGGCTAGTTTATTGGCTTGTATGTCACTAACATCATCTTGAACAACAACACGAGTGGGTTTAATTTGAATTATTTTGTCAGCATCAACAATAATATCTGGACGACTTAATATGCCTAAGATTCCCGGCTTGATATAGATTTTTTGAATTGTAGAATCAATAGTTTCAAACAACAAGTCCTCAATTGTGCCTAGAATTTTGCCAGATCTAGTTTCAACCCGGCTGCCAATTACTCGGTATTTGGATTTGATAAGCTTTTTCAAACGAACTACTTCACTTGGTTTTACTACAGCGTTTTGATTTCTTACCACTACTATGCCGGGACCATATTCAATAATATCTATGGTAGTTACAACTTTGGTACTGCTGAACAAGCCAGGTTGTTTAATTGCTAAGGCAGTTATTTTTTTTTCCTCGGGGTTAATTATCCAATCTATAACTTTACCAATGGTCTGGCTAGTTTCTAAGTCCATAAGCTTTGACCCCATAACCTGGGTGATTTGCTTTAACATTTATCCTCCTTGTTTATTATACCTCTAAATAGTATTTTGCTTTGTTGAGTTAGTATGAGATATCATAAAACATAGAGTAGTGTTCCAAAATAATATGAAAAATCTATATATAACAATTAGCGTAATTCTTTTAACACTTATTTTAAGTGGCTGTGGAGTTAAGACAGATCCTGGCTTTGTGTTAGATCAAATGGAGATTTCTATGAGCACGATTGAACAGATGGAATTTTCTGGCGAGTTTTCTCTAACAGGTGATACCAATCAAGTTATTTTGGAAGACTTGTCAGATTTAACAGTTAGGCTGGATAGCAAAATTGATCTAGCTGATTTTGAAAACCTGAAGTATCTAATTAATTTTTTAGTTGATGGTGCTGGTGCAGATGGTGTTACTCGACTTGGGGCCGAAGTAAGAAGTTTTGCTGATTATAATTATTTTAGAGTTACTGATATTTCTATGCCTCTTAATTTGCCGTTTTCTTTGACCACGGATGACAATTGGTATAAGGTAAAAAAATCCGTGTCGAATGGTAACAATGTTTTAGGGGTTGACCCGGGCTTGTTTACTAATAAAGAATTCAATCAAATTCGTCAACTATTCAGAGATAGCAAGTTTTTTGTACCGTATAAAATACTGCCAGATGCTACAGTAAATAGTATGCGATCATATCATATTATTGCTACTATTGACCAAGAAGTGTTAGATAGATTTATTTATCAGCTTGATATTATCGCTGATGGTAAATTAGGGATTGATAAATCATTTATTTCTCAGTTGCTTAGTAGTTACCAATATAATCTGTGGATTACTAGAGAAGAATATAAATTAACCAAGTTGATGGTCAATGGTTCATATGTTGATAGAGATAATAATGATATAGGCTTTGAAGCGGAAGTTAATTTGACTCATTTTGATATTCCAATGGATATTACTAGACCAAGTAATGTGCAGGATTTTAGCCTTGATCATCTTTTTGGCTTGCCTTTAGGCAGTTTGTAGGTTAATAAATAATAAGTATCCAAGAAAATTGTGGGCCCATAGCTCAGTGGTAGAGCAACAGCCTTTTAAGCTGGGGATGAAGGTTCGATTCCTTCTGGGCCCACCAGTCTTCGTTCTGCTGTACAGCAGAACTACGCCTAGCTTCGCCATATAAGGAATAAGAAATAGGCTATATATTTGGCTTTATTTTTTCGTATAATGGAACAGTATGTTTAATAGATTGATTAGTTTGTTATTATCTTTGGTTGTATTGTCGCCAATAAACTCAAACCAAAGTTTTGTTGAGCCTCCTACTTTAACACATGCTTGTGTTAATGATTGTCCAATTGTAATTCAAAAAACTGTTAATGATCCTTTGTTTTCTAGTCAAACTAATTTAAATCAAATAAATATACCACAAGCTTGGGATGTAACTACCGGTAAAGATATTACTATAGCCTTGATCGATACTGGAATAGCCAAACAACATGAGGATTTAGTTGGTAAGTTGTGGGTTAATGTAAAAGAGATACCAAATAATCATCGTGATGATGATGGTAACGGCTATGTTGATGATGTTAATGGTTATAACTTTCGTCAAAATAACAACAATATAGCGGATGATAATGGTCATGGCACTAGTGTGGCTAGTGTAATTGCAGCTAATACCAATAATGCAACAGGCATTGCTGGCATTAATTGGCGTGCCAAAATTATGGTGCTTAAAGCCTTGAATGAATTAGGTGGCGGCGAATATACTCATGTAGCTCAAGCTATCAGATATGCTGTTGATAATGGAGCCAAGCTTATAAATATGAGTTTTGGTACTTATCTTAACAATAATGAGTTAGAACAAGCAGTTAATTATGCTGGCTCGAAAGGAATAGCAGTAATTGCAGCTGCGGGCAATAATGGTCAAAACAGGCTTTTATATCCCGCAGCTTATTTAGATGTAATCGCAGTGGGGGCAGTAGACAGTGCTGGTGCCAGAGCTTCTTTTTCTAATTTTGGGGCAGGGTTGGATGTAATGGCGCCGGGTTTAAATATTGTGGCTGCTAATTACGAGCGGAGTGACGCTTATTCTAGCAATTCTGGCACTTCTTATGCTGCCGCACATATTACTGGCTTGGTTTCACTTATTCTTTCTTTATATCCGAGCCTATCTCCACAGGAAATTCGAACTATCATTAGAGAATCAACTAAAAGTAAAAGCAATTCTATGGAATATGGTGAAGGCATTATTGATGCCGCTTTAGTTTTTAATATTACTGATATTGCCAGCATTCCTTTGTCAGCTCAAGTTACTGCATCAACAAATAATTTATTAGCTGATGGCATCCAAACAGCCAAGATAACTATAACAATCACTAGTAATGGTTCACCTGTGGTTGGTCGATCAATTGGAGCTCAAATTAGTGGCGGTCAGGTAAAAATTAATAACTCAACTATTTTTAGTGGTCCTGTTAATTTAGGTGTTACTAATACATTAGGAAAACTGTATTTTACAGTCAGTTCTTATGTAGCTGGCACAAAAAGTTTTAAATTTGTGGATGAAATATCAAGCCAGGTAATAGGTTCCTATAATTTAGTATTTAATCATTCTGGGCCAGTTGTATATAATGCTGTTGTTATTAACAAAAGCCCTGATGTTAATTTAGAGCTAGGTGATGAAACTATTTTGTGGGTAGAGTTAAAAAATACTGGCAATATGCCGTGGCTTGGTTTGGGTAATGATATTAATCAATTTCGATTAGGCACATATTTCCCATCAGATCGTAACAGCAAGATATATCATTCCAGCTGGTTGTCTTCTAATAGAGTTGCTATATTAAACAAAGATTTGGTTAATCCTAATGAAGTCACCCGAATTTCGTTTACTATTAAAGCAAATCAGCCTGGTAGCTGGCAAGAACAATTTAATCCGGTTATAGAATACCAGCAATGGCTGCCGAATCTGAACATTGTTTGGAATGTAACAGTATCTGGTGGCGGGTTAGATACTGATCCTAATCATTATCAAGCTCAGCTTATCAATCGTTCTAGTGATTTAAAACTGAAGTCTGGCGAGCAGTCGATGGTTAGTGTTACTTTCAAAAATGTTGGCAACGCAAGTTGGTTTAATGAAAATAAAACTAATTATGGTTTTGTTAAACTAGGTACAGCTAATCCAACTGATCGAGCTAGCAGTTTTGTATGTGACAGCTGGCCATCATTTAATCGGGTTATAGGTACTGGGTTTGTGATTGCGCCTAATGAGCAATTAACTTTGGGGTTTAACATTACTGCTCCAATTACCCCGGGTGTTTATTATGAATCTTTTAAATTGGTTTCGGAACATGTAGCTTGGTTTGGTCCCGTTATAACTTGGAAGATAACAGTAATATAATATTAAATGATTGATCATCTTATTCAAGCAGTAATTTTAGGGGCAGTTCAAGGTTTGACTGAATTTATACCCATAAGTTCTTCTGGACACCTGATTATTGTTCGTGATTTATTAGGAATTCCAGACCAAGGGAACTTTTTTGATGCTATCTTACATCTGGCAACTCTAGTAGCTATACTTATTTATTTTAGATTTGATTGGATGTATATGATAAGCGCTTGGACGAACGGCAATAAAGTTAAACGACATACTCGACTAGCTAAAAAATTATCTATTTTAATCTTAGTAGCTACAATTCCATCTTTAACAATAGGTTGGTTTGCTAATCGTTGGATTGAAGATAATTTTCGGAGTTTATTAACAGTTGGTTTTTTAATGATTATCGTTGGTTTAATATTTATAGTATCGGAAAAAATGTTGAAACCCAAAGATGATATTAAACATCTTACTTGGGCTAGGGCTTTAGGAATTGGTTTAGCTCAAGCCTTGGCTATATTTCCTGGCATTTCTCGTTCCGGTGCCACTATAGTAACTGGTATGTATATGAATCTTAAACGTGAAGCAGCTGCTAAATTTTCGTTTTTAATGGCAGCTCCAATTATTGCAGCAGCTGGAGGTTATTCTCTATATTTGGCGATTCAGCAAGGCATAATCTTTAATGATTGGTTATTTTGGTTAGTGGCTTTTCTAACTTCGCTTGGTTTTGGTTTGCTGGCTATAAAATTTTTATTGGCTTTCTTAAAAAAATACTCACTCAATGTTTTTGCATATTATTTGATTCTGGTTGGGTTGATTATTTGGGTTATTAAGATAGTCTAAGTATTATGTCGATTTATTTGTTACATATCTTTTTCACTGCCATGCTACCGGTAATTGAACTACGAGGAGCAATCCCACTGGGGATAGGTATTTATCATTTATCTCCCCTTCTAGTTTTGGTAGTTGCTTTATTAGGAAATATAATCCCAGTGATATTGATTCTATTATTTTTAGAGCCAGTTACTAAATGGCTTAGGTCTTTAGCTCGTCCCATAGATAAATTCTTTTCTTGGTTGTTTGCGCATACATATAGAAAACATTCCGCAAAGTTTGATCGCTGGGGCAGTTTAGCATTAATGTTGTTTGTAGCAGTTCCTTTGCCTATTACTGGTGGTTGGACGGGAGCTTTTTTGGCATATCTTTTTGGAATAAAACTCAAATATGCTTTGCCAAATATTTTGATTGGCTTATTGATAGCCTCTGGTTTGGTAACTTTTGTCACTTTGGGAGGTATTTGGATGCTGGGTTTGTAGAATGCCGACGCAACTCAAAAATACAATGTCATAGCCTATTTTTAGCAGGCTAGACATAGTATAATAAATTTATGAAGAAAGAAGTCAGCGGGATTAGAGTAGCGGATGCCAAATTGAAACAGGGTGAAGAAGAATTAGAGCAATCACTGCGCCCCAGAAGTTTTACTGAATATGTTGGTCAGGATAATGTTAAAAAAAGTCTTAACATAGCAATTCGGGCAGCTAAGGCTAGGAATGAATCATTGGATCATATATTGCTTTTTGGTCCTCCGGGGCTGGGTAAGACTACTCTTGCTCACATCATTGCCAATAGTATGGGCGGTAATCTTAGAGTAACCTCTGGTTCGGCCATTGAACGACCCGGAGATTTAGCTTCTATTTTGACAAACCTTGGTCCGGGAGATGTTTTATTTATTGATGAAATCCATCGTTTGGGTCGCCAAATTGAGGAAGTGCTCTATAGTGCAATGGAAGATTATGTTATAGATGTGATTATTGGCAAGGGTCCATCAGCTCGTTCTTTACGGTTGGATTTACCTAAGTTTACTCTTATTGGTGCCACTACTAGGACTGGTTCACTATCATCTCCTTTACGTGATCGTTTCGGTGCTACTTATAGATTAGAATTTTATGAGCTAGAGGATATTAGCAATATACTTAAACGCTCAGCTCGGATATTAGATATTGAATTGTCTAACCAAAATGCCAAAATTATCGCAGCTGCATCCCGTCGGACACCTCGGACTGCAAATCGGATTTTAAAACGGGTTCGTGATTATGCTGAGGTTGAAGGTACTGGCAGCATTTCTCCTGCAGTTATTAAACAAGCGCTTAAATTAATGACCATAGATGATGATGGGTTGGATGCGATAGATAGAAAGATTTTACATTGCATTATTCAGCGTTTTAAAGGCGGACCAGTGGGTTTGTCATCTCTGTCGGCGGCTATCGCTGAAGAGCGTCAGACTGTGGAGGAAGTATACGAGCCATACTTATTACAATCAGGTTTTATCAATCGTACTGCTCAAGGCCGGGTAGCGACTCCACAGGCTTTTAAACATCTTGGAATTACATTCAACGCTGAAAAAATAAAAAAGCCTTTAACTTTTTTTAAGTAAATTTTATGGACGCAATTTTATTAACTATCTATATTGTTTTGCTGATAATAGCCATTGGATTTACCGGTATAATTATCTATCACTATTATGTACTTAAACATCATCGGGCAGATTTTCCATCTAAAGAAGGTCAGTATGCTCAGAAAGCTCTATGGACATATCTGACAGTGGGGGGAATTATACTTATTACTTCAATTGTTATCGCATCAATACTATTTGCAACGATATAAGTCAATGTTATGGAGATATCTCATAATCCAATTTTAGTAGATCAAACAAAAGGTTTAAAAATACCCCTAGTTTATCGCCGGCATTGGATTAATTTACTCGTACCTATTTTGGTTACTGTCTTAATGTTAACTACCATAGGTATTTTAACTGTAATCCTGTCGATATCAGGTATAGTGCCAGTTCCAGAATATCTTTCTTATATTATTCTTTTTGTTGGGTTGTTTGTTTTTTTAATTTTGAGTTATTTCTTTTCCTTGTGGACCTTTTGGTATTTCGATGTTTGGATTATTGATAAAGAAAAATTGATTGACTCGCAATTAGTTACCTTTTTCGTCCACCGGCGTTCGGAGTTGGCCTTGGAACAAGTGCAGGACATTAAACATAGTGTTTCAGGTACTCTAACCACTATCTTTAGGTGTGGAGATATTACTGTTCAGTCAGCTTCCATGGCGGGTTCTTTCAAGTTAATGTTTATTCATAGACCAGCTGAAGCAGTTAGACATATCTCTTTATTGGTAAGAGATGCAAAAAAATCTCGGATGCAGGAACAGAAGGGAGTTCATCCGACTACTGTTTCGCCACCTGTTACTCTATACCCTATTTCTGAGGTTGATTTAGCTCGTTATAAAATTGATCCTTTAGTAATGCAATATATTAGTTATGATATGGCTAAAAAATATAGCATTATTCCAATGTCTAAAACTAATAAAGGCCTCTTGGTAGCTATCGCTAATCCTTCCGATGCTGAGATGAATGAGATTAAAGATCAATGTGAATTGTCTATTGATTTTGTAATGGCTGATAAAAATTCCATCATAGAAGCTATCCAAAATTGTTATAAAATAGGTCCTAACCCAGATTAAATCAGTAATTATATCTACAAAGAAGTTATGGGGTAGATTGTTGTTTTCCTCTTGACAAATTGAGAGAAGTTTAGTATAATGATATAATAATAAAAACAGATATCTGGTAAAATAAAAAAAGAAAAACAAAGACTATCAATGGATTTTTTAGAAAGAACTTCTAATTATTTGCAAGATAAACAAAACCTACGTAAGGTTATATTTGCTTCCGCCGCTATTGTTTTTTTGTTAGGGGTGGTTTTATTTAGTTCTGATATTCAAAGATTGCTTAATCCACCTGATCCTAGTGCGGCTGAAGAAGCACCTACTGGTAGTGATAATAATTGGATTGATTTACCCAACATCAATAAAGATAGAAGTAATGCTAAAATGATTGATGTTTATCAGGGCGGAGAAAGATGGGTATACCTAATTGGGGGTACCGAAAAAATTTGGGACGACAATGCTTTAGACAAATGGTATCAACCTAATGGGGGTTATAGGTTATCATTAGTCCCAGAAGTAGAACGTATTAAAATTGATACCGATGGATCTCCTATAACAGAAGAATTATGGGAAACAACAGCTCCTCTTAATTTTGGTCATGCTGAATTTGGGCTTATAGAATATGATGGCTATATTTACGTTATTTCTGGAGATATTCATGCCCCAGAAGTATCTGATGAAGATAACGAATTTCCCCTATTGTATTCTACTATTGAAAGACTATCTTTAACCGATACTAGTCCTACATGGGAAGTTGTAGCTTTAATTAGCGGGCTTAACTTTTATCCAGAAGTTAAAATTTATGACAATCAATTACATATAGTTGGAGGTGTTTATGGTAATCCATTCAGGGGTTCAACTTATAGCACTTGGGGGAATTATGGCGCTAAAGACCCGTTAGTATTAGGCGGAGACGATTGGGATAGTCTTAAAGATAAGCCAGTCATTGGAGATGTTCCTTTAATTATTGGTACTGGTGGATTAGGCCAGTCTATTATTGGTATAAACAATGATAATCCACCTCCTATAACTCCTATAGGTGGAACAACTGGTATTGGTATGGTTGCTTACATTCCTGATTTAAACAATGGAGTAATGATTCAACAGATTATTCCAAGCCCTATCCGAAATGAAATAGATGGACTACCTCCTTGGTATCCCGAAGAGTGGAGTAATTTAAACCTTCTTCTCTCGCAACTACTTTTAAATGGAGAGTTTTATACTACGGTTAGTGAGCACTACATTTTGGATTTAACGCCAGACGGTAGTTTGACTTCTATCGCTGATGAGTTGGATTCGGATTATGAATCTAGTGAACCTCTAATCGAAAATACTTGGACAGAAGGTAGAGTAATTAAGATTGGCCATTTAAGATTAGTATTAGCATTTCATTGGATGGATGCCCTTGGGGCTATATACCCCACTATTAATCCAGCTCCTCAGGGCAGGTATGGGCATCAATTATTTAACCATAATGGAGATCTGTTAGTGGTTGGTGGGGCTAGTTGGTCTAATCCATATTCCTGGGGGACTATTTGGGGCGATACAGATCCAGGTGGCTTTTGGACAACTTCATTTCTTTTTTGGGTAATTGAAGACGATATCCATCCATTTACTCTGGATAGGACTATGTGGGGTCGATACGATGACCCGTATTCGTTGTATGGTTATGATTATCGATATATAGGTAATATTACATATAGATGGAACACTAGTAACCAATATTGGCAAGGTACTAATACTAATCTGGCTAGTTTTCCACGTAGCTCTATACAGCTAGGCTCTCGGTATGCTTTGTATGATGGATTATTTAAAAAAGGTCGAGCCTTCTTTGGTCTGGCAGAGCTTAATTTATCAGACGGCACTAATGCTTTTGTAGCCAGTGCTGGTCTAGAAAATGTTACTTATACTGGATCAGACTGGTTTGATTATCTGGATTTTTATAAACAAATATCAGGTGGACCATTTTATTCATCTTTGTTTGGGATTCCTATTCAAATTACAGATAGAGTTGAAAAACTGGGGACTGCTGCAATTGGTTGGGAACAAATTAATAGTGAAAATAAATTGCCTCCAACTTACGGCTTAACTTCTGTTGGCATAGGCAATTATTGTTCCATTTCTATTAATGGCCAGATCGAATTTCAGCTTCCAGACCAATGGACTAATGCTCATGTCCCAGATTATGAGTTAACTTCTACTAATTACACTGGCATGTTTGATAATGCTGATTGGTATGCTATGCCCAGCTACAATCCAGACAACAATGCTTTAGAGAATTTAGCTTATGCAGCTACTTTTGCTGTGCGAACTACGGATGAAAACAAAGTGACCACAATCTATATCTATCGAGCTGGCGGTTCGTCTGGCAGTCTAAATAGTTTGCCATCAACTGTATCTAAGGCACAGGTGATAGGTCCGTTTATGTATGGAGGAGTTGGGATATTAAATCTTGGCAATTCGGAATTTTGGGTTGAGCCTCCAGAAGTAAAAGCTGATGGTTCTGAATATGCGATAGCTCATGGCATATTAAGAGATTATTGGAACAACCCCATCGCTGGCCAGCATATAACTATTACAGTTACCTCTAGCCAATATTTTCCTCATGGTAGTGGTCCTCAGCCCGAACAAGTTACCATAGAGCCCTTAGATGGTGATCCGCCCGACGATGGCTGGATTGGCCTTTGGTTAAAGAGCAAAGAGGATGGCTCAGTTAAATTTAAACTGTCATCCACAGTAGCATCCGAAGAGGGCGTGTTTGCTCATGTTGATGTTAGTGATATCTCTGGCGTAGTTGATCTAAAAGTATTTGGTCCATTGCCCTTGACGTTTACTCTTGATGGCGTTCCTAGTGTATTGAAATCTACCATCGAGGTAGAGCCTATTAAAGTGCTGGCGGATGGCAATGAAACATCTGTAATTACAGTTACTTTAGTAGACCATAATGACGATCCAACTCCAGGATATTGGATGGATGTAGCTTCTAATAGAAATATATTATCGGATCCAGATAATTTGGTAGACATAATTATTTTATCGAGCCAGTATGTAGATCCTATATCTGACGAGAACGGCCAAGTTAAATTTGAAATTAGTTCAGAAGTAGGAGGAGTAGCTGTTATCAGAGGCAAATATAGTGGCAGTGAAGAAGGATTGGAAACCAATTTTGTTAACTTGCTTGATACAGCTTATGTTAATTTTACTGGTTTTGTAGATGCTTTAATTCCTGACCGTGGCAAACAAGGCCAAGAGTTACCTAATATCCAAGCTATCGGCAAGGCTACTAATTGGAATGATGATACAACAGTTTCATTTATCCCTCCGGCAGAGATTAGTTTTCAATCACTACTTTGTGATATAGAAGATTTATATATAATAGCAGACGGATTATCCATTACTCCATTAGAAATTAGAGTTTCTGGCTATCCAGATACAGCAATTAACTTAAGCATTTTAGAAGGTAGCGGCAATTTCTGGCCCAGCGGTACTACTAATGTCCAAGTAGATACTGATGGTTTCGGAGTAACAGAATTTGCTTATGAGTCTGGAGACACACCAGGTTTGCTTAAAATTTTAGCTGAAGTTACAAATGGTCCCAGTGACGAACTGTGGCTTATTTTAGAAGATGCTTCAATTCATCCTTATGTTTTAGAAATGATAGTTGATCCGCCACATTTAGCCTCAGATGTTCAGCAGAGCACTGTGCGAGCTTCTATTTATCGCTATTACAATGGCGGCAAGGAATTAATTGAAGAGGAAATAATTTTTTATTTTGCTAGTGATGATGATGGTAATTTGAATCCTGATCAGGTTAATAGTGGGAGTGATGGAATGCCATTAGGCGTGGCTCAAACTATTTACACTCGAGGCAATGATAATGGCGGAGCACACATTTTTGCTGGAGCAATTTATGACAGTCATTATTTGGCTGACCATGTTTTAATTAGCAAAGAGTCGGAGTCAAAAATTACCTGGGATTCGTTAGAAATTCTAAATACTAATAATCTAACTTTGGGTGGCACTTTGGGAGATGACAGTTGGGTGCATATTGATGAAACAGCCAAGCTTGGCTTTTGGACCTTTAGTGCTGCTACTCCCCTGTTTCCTAGTGGCATGGAATTAGTCCAACATCCATTTTTGGTTTTGCCGCATGATGCAGACTTAGGTGCGAGGCTTGTTAATATCCAACCAAAAGTTGGTCTGCGAGACAATACTTACACTGTTGGTATTATTGGTGAAGGGACACATTTCTATCAAAGCTATTTTATTTCTTCAGTAGTAAGTTTTACTCCAGTAAATGGTAGTAATAGCTCGGGAATTGAAATAATTGATACTCATGTCCAGTCATCTACTTATTTAGAAGTAGATATTTCTATAAAAAATGATGCCTTAGTTGGATATTGGAACATAGCAGTTACTACTGAAGATGAAGTAGCAACTATGCCTGGAGATTTTGATTATTTGGTTACTGATGAAAGCAATTATGTGTTGAATATTTATTCCAACACACCAGAGTTGCCGCGGGATGGTGAATCACAAGCTATTATTACTGCAACTGTTAGCTATATTGATCCTCTGACTAGCGAAGTAACGCCTCAGAATAATGTAGAGGTTGTTCTAGATAAAGATGATGATGGTCAACTTGATCCTTTAATAATTCATACCAATAAATACGGGATTGCTAAAAGCATTTACACTACAGACAGCGGTTCAGAAAATGAAATTGTTACTATCAATGCTACCGCTATATTAGAAGACAGTATAGTAATCGGCAACTGGGTTAAAATTCTTAAGGTAGTTTATCCTTATGAAGGATTTATATTGAGTGCCAATCCAGATACCTTGCCGCTATATGGCGATCCAGTTTCTAGCGCCCTAAAGGCAGAAGGATTGCCGACTGGAGATAAAATTGATTTAATATTTGAATTTGTGGGGATTCATAAAGGGCATATCCAGCCTATTAATACCGCTACTACTACGGGTGTAGGTTATTCAACATACATAGCTGCTCCTGAGTCTGAAAGAATTCCCGAAACGGTTGAGATTGTAGCTTGGGCGACTATTCCTGGTATCGGTGTGGTGATGTCTAATACAGCTATTATCCAAATTGGTCGAGACCAATCTGATTATCAATTAGATTTGACAGCCATTCCAAATATATTGCCGGCTGGCGGAACGCAAACATCAGAAATAACTGTTACTCTTACTTTTGACACAGGTGCAGTAGCTGGCTGGCCTATTAGTTTTGAGTTGGCTCAAGGGCAAACCGGCGATTATTTGAAAGATGTTTTGGTTTATACCACTACTCCTAATGGTCAGGCGAACACAGAATTTGTGCCAGGCAATATCGTTGGCGCAGTTATGGTGAGAGCCAGACCACTGGGCTTAAATATCTTGGATGAAGTTGTGATTACTAAAAATGCTGATCAAGATGCTGATTATAATCTAACTACTATTTCGTCAGTCCCCCGTTATGTCCCAGCTGACGATACAGCTTTTTCAGTAGTAACCGTAACAGTTCATAACAGCAATTATGTGCCGTTAGAAGGCAAAGTCATCAGCATTTCTACCGATAGGCCAGCCTATGACACTATTAGATTACCGGATGGCAGTATTAATAATTTAACTACTACCAACAACCATGGTCGGGCCATGTTTAGAGTTAGTTCAGATGAAGTGGGTCACAGTGTAATAACTGCTTATGTTGATAACTTTGTATTATTTACGGACATTATCTTTGAAGAACCTGGTTCTCTGGTCCCTCGTATTTTGAATGTTATAGTGCCATTCGAAGCCAGAGACTATGACAATTTAGTTTGGATTTATTTGGAAGAGCAAAACTTGGCTGATCCGGTATTTATCAATGAAGTATATGCCAAGACACCTCGTCCAGACAACAGACTAACAGAACTATATGAAATTACTATCTATTTCCATCCTGGGGCTCAATACACTATATGGGCTAAAGGCAGAAATCATTTAGGCAGAATTCGAGAACCTATTATACCTGGGTCTTCGCCTACCATTGATGAAATTGAAATTGATTTTACTAAGATAATTGGCAGCCGTCCAATGGGATTGTTAGTTGGAGATTTTTTGCCAAATAAACGTGATGCCGGCACTGAAGAACTACCATCACCATTCCATGATAATGCAGTTAATACAATTGATATCACTTTGTTATTAGAAAGTTTTTATCGAAATTCATATCTTGGGAATATTAATTGGCCGTTAGATGACATAGTAAATACCCTAGACTTAGGATATATGTTTAAAAATTATGGACCTGGCGAAAGCGGTGGTCCGCCGCCTTATGATGGATAAATAGGATTACTACAAAAAACAAAAACAAAAATGAGTCATTCAAAAAACAAAAACAATAAGTTTATTTTTACTGCCACCACAACCTTTGGTTTAATTGGGTTTGTTTTGTTAGTAGGGACTATCTTTTCACATCAGTATATTAATGACCAATTTAATTTTGAGAGTAAAGGCGTAATGACCTTAGAGATGGAAACAGAAGATGTTCTTGCAGAACAAATCTCTTTGCCTGAAGAAGTTTTGCTAGAAATTATTGAAGATGAGAAAAACATTATTGGAGTTTCTGATTTATCTAAAGAACAACTGTCACCGTCGTTGAAATTTTTGTACACCATCACTCGTCCGTATGTTTTCCTGACCCAAAAATAATTCTTTGTTGCTTTTCTAACTTTCTTATCATTCTCAACTTGTCGCTGGCTCAGACCTCCGGTTCAGAGAACCTCAGGGTTCGGCGAAGAGCCTCTGGCTCGGCGAGATTGGGGATTCAAATATAAAAAAAGAGGGCACGGCGACCCAAAGCCATGCCCATAAAGGGGAATGGGAAATTACTCTGGCGAGTAATTCCCATGTTCCAGGTGGTATATTAATTATTTCATAGTTTTAAATTAATTAACAACTAAAATTCAATGGCTCAACGGTTGCCTGCCCGTTGCCACGGGACGCGGCCAGGGAGCCATTGAAAAATAGAGGGCACAGTTGACTGTGCCCCTTGTCATTTTTCTTCACAGCTGGACACTTGCCAACTTCAGTTCGTACACCCTTGAACGGGTGCTTAGCCGGCGCTTCTTGTGCTCGTACCCGTAGCATTATGAAGATTAATTGTTACAAGCATAGAGTGATACCTCCATGGTTGTTTTAATATCTTTATTATAACTTATTTAATCCAAAAAGCAGGGGCGCCTAAGCGCCCCTTGTCATCCTTCTTCACAGTGTTAGAGCTTTTTCAGTTCCGGTCTTATGAGCCTGGTCTTTTATTGAGTGGTTAACCGATTCCTGTGCTCATAACATTGTGAAGATTAATCGTGACAATCATAGAGGGTGTTGCGGTGTCCTCCATGATTGTTTT
>SDBT01006476.1_pt1 | contig 19425 bp, 19 predicted proteins | sample 2277101 | NCBI WGS metagenome assembly SDBT01 (sample SAMN10404973, study PRJNA504765) | marine sediment metagenome | isolation source: marine sediment core GS10_PC15, 103 cmbsf | place: Arctic Ocean: Southern Knipovich Ridge | collected 2010 | reverse complement strand
ACAGTCTATATAGATCAAAATAAGCACCCGTCTTGAATCTGGACTATATAGTCCATAGAACCCCTTTCACGGCACAATAAAAAAGAGAGAAAAAAACATTACTTAAGGGTTAATTAACATTACCTAATCATTCTACAATTATTTATTTAAGTATAGATCCATTTATCAGAATCGGAATCATCTTCTAATTCAGGACAATCAGAGTCAGAGTTGTCTTCTAATTTAGGGAACCCATCCTCTTCATTAAGGCATCTGAAAGTTAAAGATATTCTTGGATCTTTAATTTTTTTTCTTTTTGGGATACTGTGTTTCCAATTTTTGTTGGTATTCCATTTTATCTCAATCATACTACCATGCTTTAACGAATATTTATGAACCGTCTTATCACGTTTGAATAACATTTCTCTTTCACTTCCTAACGATACGCCAATAATAGAAGAACCTTTTTTTAAATCTTTGTCTTTGTCGTGATGATATCCGATATAATTATTACCGTCATCATATCTATTTATTAATACATAATTAAATTTTTGCATGGTTTGACTTTCAATCCTCTTTTTTATATTTTTTATGACCTTACATACCGTGTCATCTTTATTCCAATTTATCGTTTTACTTATATTGCCCGCAAAACTGTATGATAGATTTTCATCTCCATATGAAACTTGTTTTCTTGGAATATTAATTTTTTTACCTCTTATAATAACACATGATTCTTCATCGGATTCATATTTTAATTCATCATTTAATATATTGAAATATTTATCAGCTCTTCCACATGGTAATATCCCACAAATATTGATGCAAAATTTACTTTTCAAATCAGAAACACCATAAACATAATCAGCATAGTCTATAATTATTTTTTTATTTAGTATAGAATTCAACTGTACTCGCCATTCTGTTTCAAGTTTTAATTGTTCTTGCCTATTAGCAACTTCTTTTGTCTCTAATTCTTTTATATAAAATTTTTCAATTCCAAATCTTCTCATTAACTTATGAACTCTTTGTTTAGAGCCATTTTTAACATCTCTTTTATGCGCCGAAAAACAAATATTTATTTTTTGTTTTGTTGATCCGACATATTCATTATTATTGACGCTATTACAAATTTTATAAACTACACATTCATGCATTATTACAATTTATGATTTATATGATTATTATTTATACTATTATACAACTATTTGTTTAACATGTTTATTTGTTTAACTTTTCTCTTTTTGTCAAAAAGAGAAAAATTACATACAATTAATTAATTGTATAATGAACTATGTTAAACACAAAGATATATACTAATACTATAACAATGTTGAAAATTGAAGAACGTAGGGTAAACGGAGAATTGGTTATGTGCAAGTGTTATTATTACAAACGGAAAGATAATGGGAATATGAATTGTAGACAAATACGACCTATAAGACCTCGCAAACCCAGAAGCGATAAAGGATTAAAACGGGAAAAAAAGGAAGGGGAAAAGAGGGAAGGGGAAAAAAAGGAAGGGGAAAAAAAGGAAGAGGAACAAACGTAAAACGTAAAATATTATTTTTTTCTGTTAAACTAATATCAATAATTAGTTAAACAATTAATTATATATTAATAAAGTTTATAACAATTAATAACATAAGGACGCAAAATTTAACAAAGTTTGATGTCGAAAAAATTTAGTGTTGGATCGCTATCAGAAAAGTTAGGATTTATTAGACGACAAATAAAAGCTCTATATGAAACATTATCCATACCAAAAGAAAATCAAAGAGTCAAGGGACGAAAAGGTAGTTTAATAGAGTTAACCAGAGAATTAGACAGATTGAGAAAGAAAGAATCAAGAGCTTTAAAAGCAAAAAAAATAAAAAGCAAAGTTGCAAGGAGAATAAGAACCCCCTTACCAGGCTCAAGGCAACTTGATGATAGATTAGAGCTTTTCAAAGAAGCTTCTAGATTAGCAAAAGCAAGGGGTGTCAGAATAAAAAAACTAGCAGATAAAGGATCATCAGCAGAATTCTTCAGGAGACAAATCCGAGAATTAAAAAAGAGGGAAAAAAAGTACAACGTACATATTGTTGCTAAATATAATTTTGGAACACGAGCTAGACCACTATTATCCGATGTTGATATTCAATTTTCAACCAGTGCATTTTCAAAAAGAGAAATAAGAGAAAAAATTGACTCTCTACGTGAGAGTTGGCAGGTTGATCAACAGAATATCATTGATGGAAAAACGAACTGGATCTTCGATAGCTATGTATCAATAGATATTGTTAGAGTGAGAGAAAGTCAATTAGTGGTTCAACCTATGTTAGGAACAAAATGGAACTATCAACTTTTGGGAGATATAGATAAAATCAATATTAATGCGGGCAAATGTGTTCCAGATTATCTATTATATGAATTTAGCAGAAGCAAAGGAAATTTTAAACATATGACTAGAGAAAATATAATCGCATTACTGGGAGGTGATAAAAATGGATATACAACAGAAGATATAATTATATTAGCCAAACAGAGTAATTATATTTCGGTTCATGCTTTAAGCCCAATGTTAGAAGTATTTGAACACTATCGAGCGAAAGAGCATACGAGAATTAACTTATGTTTTATAGTAAATAATAGCCATTGTTATCCTATAATAGATAAAACATTCAAAGATCAGATAATATATAAAAATAAACTTGACTTAGGAAAATTTAAGTTTGATGTTTCCTATGATAATCATAAATACTATGAATCAGAAACATCTTTCCTCGATGCAGAGAAGGAAGAAAATAAGGTATGTCTTGTAGAATCCAATAATTTATCAAAACTAGCAAAAAAGGTAATGGATAAAACAAAATCTATCATCCAAGGTATGAAATTTTACTATCATACATTAACATCTTTTGAGCACCCAGATGGTTATATAGTTGAATCTGCAAAAGACTATTTCTTAAGAAAAGAGGTATGTTTATTCTTACGTAAACAATATAAAACAGATGAGTTTATATTTCGAAATCAGACATGGACAACTATATCATATAATCTATTTCAGTATGGATTTGACGATCTTCAAAAGAGTAGATTATCTGATGAACTAGAAGACATATACGAAAAATATCCAGTAGGACCATATATGAAAAAGATATCGAATACAAAATTTGATAGAAAAACTTGCTTTGGATTTGATATTTGTAAAAGTTATACATCTGTTTTGTTAAATAACACAGATGATTTCCCAATATTTACGCCACTTGATGAGGTAAAACCGATATCACAACTAATTGACTGGATTGAAGATGATAGATTTATCGATTGGGTTGCTGGAGAATATTACATTAAAAGAACAATTAAGATGGCAAGAAATACGATAGTTCTTAATAAGGGATTTTATCCATTAAATTTAACCAGATATGCTTTAGATAATGGTTATATCAAATTTGATGATATAACTCACTTTATAAAAGCTTCCACCAGTTTAAAGGCTAATCACTTTAATAAATTTGTAGAATACTGTTTTCATATGGATATATTTTCTGATAGTATACAATTTCAAAAAGGGAAGAGGGAAAACATGAAAACAGTAAACGAATATATTTCAAAAAGTTTAGTCAATTATATGACAGGATACCTAAACAAGAAATATAGTATTTCAGAGAAAGGATGTATAACAGATTCTTATAAAATGGCTTGTGGGACATTCATGGAAGAAAACAAAAAAGGTAATGACTGCTTTATTAATAAAATAAAAGATCTATATATCATCAGATCAACAACAAAAAGGAAGATTCTTGAAACATCAAGTCCAATTTGGAGGCACATCATTTGCGGTGGTATTATGAATTTAGATAAAATGCATTCTAAACTTACAGATGAAAATTCAATAGTTATTTCGTATAAAGTAGATGCAATCATGATAAAAAATCCCAAAGCTGATTATAAACAAGAGATAGTTAAAAAAAAGGATAAAAAAATTGGAGATATTGTACGGGAATCTTGGTCAGTTTCTGGAAAATTAATTGATATAGATAGTAGACCAACATACATCCACAAGGAAAAGATATGGATTGAAAAATCTTATAATCATTCAGAAGAAGCATTTAATGAACTAAAAGAGGGCTCATATATTATATATGGAATTTCAGGATCCGGAAAAAGTACTATACTTTCTAAATTGATACAAAGTCAACCAGAAAGAAAAGCAAAAGTTCTGTGCTTTACTAATAAAGCAGTAACAGTACTTAAGAAAAAAGGGATAAAAGATGTATCTACATTTGATAGCATCTTTTATAATAAAGATACCAAAAAGAGAGACTACTTGCTTGGATGCCGATTTTTAAGCAAATATGATGATATCTATGGGGACGAATATGGAATGAATAGCTGGAGATACATGGATTTCCTTTATATGCTTAAGAAAGCAGGTAAAAATATTAGACTTTTTGGAGATGAAAATCAATGCTCACCCATTGAAGAGTATTCTCCACCTCGAACAAAAACAAATACTAGTAAATTATATGACTATAAGAACAGTCTATTCGTTAAAAATCTATGTGATTGTAGATGTTATTGTGTGGACTATTTGCCACAATATGGAAGATATGATGATAAACTACATAAAGTAGTAAAGTATCTCCTCAAGCATGAAAAACTCCATAAATCATGCAAAGATAAGACCATTAAAGTAAATCTTGCGAAGAACATAGCTTATACCAATAAGAAATGCGATGAGATAAACAACAAATGCATTGAGCAATTTAAATCTTCCAATAATCGAAATTTCACAACATGTAAAAATAAATATTGGCAAGAGGGAATGCCTATTATTTCCAACATAAATTCTAAGATTAACAAAATTAATCGAAGTGAGATGTATACCATAGAAACCATCAATACACATAAAAAGATAATTAAGTTAAAAAATAATAACGCAGAATTTGACTTTAACTATATAACTGATAATTTTAGCCATGGATTTTGTGTAACAGTTCATAGAATGCAAGGAGATGAAATTGCAGACGAATATAACATTTATCAAATTTGGATGATGAGCAAAGAATTACTTTATACAGCTATCGGCAGAGGCACAAAATTCGATAATGTGCATTTTGAATATAACTCAAAAATATTCTGCAAAGAAAGAGTATATGATAAATCAGTTATTATACCCCCATCTAAGAAAAAAATAATAAAGAAGATTATAGAGAAGAACAAAAAGACAAAAATTCAGGTTATACAAGATGTTCATGTTAACAAATTTCGCTTTGCGGAATTTAATATAAAAGAGTATGAAGATTCCTATTCGATATCTTATAGAAAGGAAGGAAAGAGAAAATTCAAAAGAGTTAGATTTGGAAAAAAAATAACTAAGGAGCAAGCATTTGAGAAAATAACTAAAATTAGAGACAAATTGCGCAAAGCTAACAAATTATAATTCTTATAATTTTCAAAGAAGACCATTTGTAAAATTACAAGACAAATTTTACTTCGTATAATTTTCTATGGGGGTCTTTTTTGTTTTTTTCTTTTTCTTCTTCTCTTGTTTTTTACTACTTAAAACGCTGTAACTATGATAGTCCACTTATCATCTCTCACTATAGACGCCTCGTTTTGTTTGAGCATACATATAATTTTAGTATCATAATTGTATGTTATCCTCCAAGTTCTTCCAAAACCATCTCTCCTGTCTGCTATATTTTCATACTTATCCGTATCATTATGAATTTTTAGTTCTTCTACAACTTTTTCATAATCCTCTCTCGGATTTGACACATAACCCCTTATAAATCTTGATAAGTCTCTCGGTAAATATTTTTGCATTTATATATAGTATTATATTTTTTTAAAATAAAATTGGATTGAGTATAAACGATGAATAAAGTGCTAGATTTATTTTGTGGCGCAGGTGGGTTTACGGAAGGATTTACACAAGCTGGCTTTAATGTTATAGCTGGAATAGATAATAATAAAGAAGCTATAGAAGCCTATAAATTAAATCATAATCATAAAGCCTTATGTCGTGATTTACGCAATTACCACCCAGAACACTTCTCTTTAGAACTAAAGAGTATGGATATAAAAGAAATAGATATAATAATAGGAGGACCACCTTGTCAAGGCTTCAGTATTGGGGGCAAAAGAGATATTACAGATCCTAGAAATACCTTATTTATGGAATTTGTAAAATATCTAGATTATTTTAAACCAAAAGCTTTTATTATGGAAAACGTTATTGGGATTCTATCAATGAAAAATGATAAAAAGGAAAAAGTTATAGATATAATTTCTAAAGTTTTAAAAGTTAATTTCAAAATTTGTATATGTAAATTATACGCAAGCGACTTTGGGGTTCCTCAAAATAGAAGAAGAGTTATAATATTCGGCATTAGAAAAGACTTAAATATCCAACCGTATGGACCACAAGTTTTATATGAAAAAGATAAGAGACCTGCAGTCAGTACAGTTTTAGAACCAAAAGAAAATATTGACCAATCATATTATTTGTCTAAAAGAGTTTTAGAGGTTATAAAAAATAGAAAAGAAAGAATGAAGAAAGAAGGAAAACGAGGAAGTGGGTTTGCAAAATTTTTAAATATAGATAAACCATCATGCACCATACCAGCACAATATTATTATGATGCTTTAGTTAAGTATGATGAAGATACTGTTAGAAAATTGACATTAAAAGAATTATCAGCAATACAAAGTTTTCCCGAAAATTATCAATTTTATGGAAGTAAAGCAAAGAAGACAATGCAAATAGGTAATGCTATTCCGCCTCTATTTGCTTTCCATATTGCTAATCATATAAAATCTTTCTTTATTTAAGTATAAATGAATAAAGATGGTGAGGTTTACCCGATGCAGCAATAAAAAAAAGGGGCGGAGCCAGATCCATTACATCATCACAGCGAGGGAGAATGAAAGGGTTTTCTCCCCTTTGCAAACTCATTAAAAGGTGGCTCATGGACTCCCACGGGATGATGATATCTAAAGAATGGAGTTTGTAATATTTCCTCCTTAGCTCTCGCTATGTTGCCCCCTATAGCAGTTGAGTGTAGCATATTAGGCCTTAGTATTTGCTTATTCAGTTTCTTTTTTCGTAAATTGGAGAGAAACCCACCAATAAAATTTCCTCCTACATGACTATTAGGCACGTATAATAATCTAACAGTCTTTGCTGCGTTGTGCTTCTGCTCATTAACAAGAATAGCTATGATATCTTTAACTTCAGTCAGCCCCCTTACAATCTCTAGCAGCGGCTCGTCATCTATATTTCGAATGCTACCACTCTCTGAAATTAGTAATGATGACAAAACTAATAACTCCTCCATAGAAGCACTAGATGATATTTCTATTTCTTTTTTGTTGCCGGCTATATTTGTGACCACGATATTAGGAGTTATATTTTTAAACTTCGCTCTCGGTTCTGTAGATGATTTTTCATGTCTAGGTTTTGAAATAGTTTTTTTGACTAGATCTGACTTTAATTGACCAACTAGTTGCGATATATTTATTTGATCCCCATCTTCATTTATTGGCCTAATATATGTTATCCTAACATTCGTTATATCTTGTAAATTTTCAGCTGCTCTTCGAAGTCTTTCTCGAATAGTTTTACCTCCTCCAACTGTTGGATCGACTGAACTTAGATCGACATTTAATTGAGCTACCCTGGCAAGATTTTCTATTTCATTTTTTAAAATAGTCACTCTCTTTCTTCCCTCTCTTTTCGTTATTTCTTTCCTTTCATCCAATTCCTGTATTTCTTGTAGTTGATCTATTATAGTATTGGCCATTTGCAATCTAGGTTGAACACCCATTATCATGACTTTTGACCCACTTAAAGGCTGTAATTGTTCCCCTCTTTGAACGTTTACTCCATCTCTGAAGCTCCTAAGATTAAAAATTTCTGTAGCTTTTCCTTTTAAATTTTCTTTTAGTGCATCATCAATGACATGGTCATCTATATAAGCTATGACAGCTCCAAGATCATTAAAAGTTAAATCCGCCTCAAGAGATAATAATCGCTTTCTTAAATCGGTTTCAAATTCCCTTACAACTTGCCGTATATCGTTAATATCAACTTCTTTTTGTTCTGCAATATCCCTTATGTCATCTCTAAATATATTCTGAACATGAGATGGAACAGCACCCCGATTTACATCAAATGTATCCAATGTTTGAGGGGATATTCTCGAAAGTAATGCTTTATCAAATGGAACTGTTATTTGGTCTGATAATTCTGGGTGTTGTTTTAAAGTATTTCCTATTGTGGACACTACAGATTTTAAGGTAATTTCACCAGTTAAACCAGATTTTAAACCTTGTTCAATCACATCCCCTAATTCTCTTTGAAAAGCATCTTTGTTTTCTATAACTCCAAATTGGTTTAAATTTTTTTCTATAACTCTATTTAATAAATCTCTATTGAAAGACGGTATATTAGCTTCAGGTACTGGTTCTATATGAGTTAATAGCTGCCGCAATCTTGTTAGATCAGCTTCAGTGAGTTCCTCCAATTCGGGGATATCTACTTGTTGTTCCTTTTCTTCCTCCTCTATGAATTCTAGCTGTATAGGTTCAGACAATGGGGACGGAATTTCAATCTCTAGCCCCCCTGGCGTTTCTACCTGAAACCCAAACTCTGGTAAAAAATCTTCCTTGTGTTCCAGTTGTGATGGAACTTCTTCAGACATCTTTCCTTTATTGACAAATTAAAATTATTATAAATATATCTATAATTTCATAGATTATATATAATCAAATTATAATATTATAACAAAATTTTATAATGAGTTTCGACATAGGTCTACAAAATCGCTACGTCTTCTATCTTAATTTTAGAACTCTTGGTGATGGAACTAATTTTATAGAGTCTGAACAAAATTTCAATTTTGCAGAGCTGATTGATGATAGCAGTAAGTATGTTATCAGTGTAGAAAGATTCAGAGTCCCAATTCAAAGCATACCCATGGTTCCCAATATACCGATAGCTATTACGTTTGTTCCAAAAGCCGGGGGACTTCCGCAAATAATTAATATAAATGATAGCTTTTCATATGCAGATTTTAGACGTCAGCTAAACTCCAATGCTCTGCTCAATTTTACTCTATCTGCAGATGGCAGAGCCACTATTGATTTTGATTTTACTAATTTTAGTTTATTATTGGATTCAAGAATAGCGGCTATTTTCGATATGGATCAAGTAATCGGTTTGGCTCTCCCGGGGTTAGCTCGAATAACCGGAGCTACTCCGATGTTTGATAGGATGGATCAGCTATTTAAAATACAGATTGAAGCTCAAACAGGACTCTCAGGAGTACAGCAGGAAATAGTAAATACGAATATCTTTAGAAATATATTAACTGACTTTTTAATACCAAGTAATTGGACCTCTTCTGTAGTTAATTCGCAAGGGGTTATTCTTGGAAATGCTAACGAAGAATCGATAAGCTACCCAGTACGGCAGGATTTAGAATTTAATGCCTCGTCGAACAGGAGATTTATTATGTTGCGAGGAAACGCACCCATTCAGAACGTTAAAATAGAAGTTAGAGCTGTTTTTAGAGATGGCAGTATAAATAAGATTAGAATGCCTCCAAACTCAGTATTCGAATGCAAGATAGCATTTTTCAAAAAATAATCTTTCTTGTTTTCTTCGTTCAGCTTCGCTTCACTTTGAAAACGCTGAGTTAATTTTATATTCAAAAATATATCTAAAACAAATTATAAGAATTATAATTTTTTTATTACCACAAATATAAACTTAAATTAAAAGGCGTGACGTGAGACGAAGTCGAACTAGCAAGCCGAATAAAAGATGGTTGGAATTGATCTGATTCAAAAACTTGAGACAATACCCCTCTCAGGACAAGATTTAATAGAAATATGCACTAAATTAGGCAATCCCGATGTAATGTGGATGTTGTATGATGATTTATCGGAGATTAGAAGTCTAGATGAACTATTTCAAGGAGGAATAAATACAGTCTTACTATTATTACAAATTAAGCATGAGGACGGGATCCAATCAGTCGGCCACTGGGTTGCCTTGATGGATAACAAAAAAAGTGAAAATGTAATATACTACGACCCTTATGGACTGAGTATTAATGAAGACCTTCAAATAACAAACGAACCCGATCTATTATCAAGATTATTAAGCGGCAAGAATGTTGATATAAATCATTTTCGCCATCAGAATATTAAGAGTGAAGTTAATACATGTGGGCGTCATACATGCTTGAGATCTGTATTCTATTTCTTATCAAATAAAGACTATAATGATGATATCATTATGCCACCAATAAAAAATAAAGAAGTGCGAGATGCCGACATAATGATATCTCTTATTACTGGACTGCTATCAAAAAGTGATGAAGTTGTTAAAAAAATATTAACAGAAAGAATATCCCCAGAGAGAGAGACAGAGAGAATTACAAGAGTAAGAGATTCATTCAGGGGAATTGGAGGGGGTGTTTTAGGCTGATAAATATTCAATACACCCTTGTGTTTTATAGACTGATTGAAGTCTTTCCAGTCCTCGTTTAGATTTTTCAATAAGCTCCAAAGCTACGTCTGCATCGGGGTAATTTTTCATTTTATCTAGAACTGTTTTAAGTCTTATCCAATTCTCATCGAATTTATCAGATTCAATATCTCGACAATAATTTCTACCCAGAAAGGAAACTATAGAATTATCTTCAATTTGTAGATACTCTCCAAGTTGCACTCTGTCTAATTGCATAAGATTCCACATATAGTCAGACTCGGTCATTTTTTCATCAGACATAATTAATTTAAATATAACGCTATTTATATATTTAAGTAGATATATTTATAACAAAATTATATTAATAGTTTTACTTTCATAATAGTTTTGGGCACTTTTACAAAAGTGCAATGGACGATAACACATTTTTCAAAAAAAGAACAGGAAGTAAGTTGCAGGTCTGGAATAAAACTGCCATGATGACATCGGGTGGTTTGCGTAAATCTGACCTAATTAAAAATGTTCGTGGACGGATAGTAAGCCGCAAGCAGTCGGAAGCCGGGAAGAAAGCATTCGCTAGAAATAAAGATAAATTAAGAGCTCCATTTAGTAGTGAAGATAAAATGAAAAAAGAAGATGAGCCTACTGACTAAATTTCGCTTCGTGGAATTTGATTATAATACTTATAATCAAATTGTAATACTTACAATTTCGTCGTTGTTCTCTTAGCTCTTGAGACAGCTCGGTCATGAATGACTTGTAGTGTATCCATTTCTTTTCTGGTGAAACCCAGCTGTTTTTTTTGTCCTTCAGTCTCCAAGCTACCCCCAAACAGTCTGAGTATTCCTGAAGCTAACCCAGCAAAAGGACCGATAACTGGGATTGGACTTGCTAATCCTATTATATCACTAGGCTTTACTTTTCCGCCTATAGGCTCCGATTGATCTAATTCAACAAAATCTTGTGACTCTACGCTGGTGACCATTCCTGCTGACATCTTTCTTTCTTCTATAAATTTAGTATACTAATTATAATATTATAATTTGTAAATTAAATAAAATTAATTAATTTGCGGACCATGACTAACTGCATATTGATGAGCAGTATTGAAGTCATCCCCTAGTAGTATACGACTTCTCATGAGATCTTGATGAACATTTAAATCTGCAGGTATTGCAAATGATTCATTTGCTACATGCCATCTTCTATGCTGCTCTATAGCTATAAGCATGCTTCTAGTCATATGCTGAGCTTGTCTATCTCCTGTTATACCCTCGCTAAAAGTTTGCTGGATTGGGTATTCTCTACTTGCTGGAATAATATATGTTCCTGTTTCTGGACTTTGGTGAGTACTTTTAGTCGGAAAATTTGCGTCGCACCCCGATGAAGCCATCTTTCTTGTTTTGGGCACTTTTATAAAAGTGCAATTTTGTTTGTATATCTGTGGTAATAACAAATTACAAAATTATAATATTATAATTACTTCTAGAATAAACGGCGTAGCAATAATTTCCAATTTGCTACATTGGTTAGCGCATTCCCAGAACCATCAAATAATGATATATCGAGACTGTTCATATTAGCTGCTAATATTATCTGTTGTGCATAGCCCTCAGCTTTTTCGAACCCGAGCAACTCCCCAAAGGCAGCATTTCCAATAGGAACAGTGAATGATGCTTCAAACCCGGTTAGCAGGGTAACATTCTGACTACTATCTTGTGCAATATCAATTAAAATATTCTTGTGTAATGTCAAGTCGATAGGATTATCCGATACCTGGGACGCTGCCAACACTCCATCTAGTGCATCGAATCCTGTAATTAAAGTTGCGACATCCGTTAGATTAGTGAGATACTTAAAACGAAATGTACCTGCAGCAATAGCAAATGTATATAAGCCAGTATCAGCAGCGTGTGTAATTGTAAAAGTAGAACCGCTCGCTACATCCATTACTATTTTCATTGCTACAGCCAGAGTAGCAGATGTATAGCTGCCTACAGGGATAGCAGCTGTCAAATCTCCAGCTCCCTCATCCCAGAATATGTCTTGATTTGTAGTATCAACATTATACAAATTATCGGCCATTTGGAAGGACAACAATTCATACGTCCCCGGGCCTATTGTCCCCGAATTTATAAAATTATAATTACCAGATTGTAGAGTACCTGATGATCGCAAGGTCGAGTCAATTAAATAAGATACATTGTTAATAGACATCTTTCTTTCTTGTTATGATTTATTTAAGTATAATATATATATTTAATTTTAATAACTATATATACAAAATTATAATATTATTATTTGTGATAAATTTCCATTATTACAACAAAAAATGTCAATTCAAAGGGATTTACAATCTGAACTAGTAATCAAAGATTATATTTCTAAATTAGCCATCAATCCTGAAAATGTATTTTATCAATCCATTCAAAGCAGAAATATTTCTACAGGAAATGCACAATGGACTGTTACTAGCCCTAACAAAAGGAGTCATCTATTAGCTTGGTCTGTTATTGACTGGCAACCGACCATCACTAAGAGAAATGAAGCCGATTCAGCTTCTCAACCCTTCGGCCGAAGCGTAAATCACATTTCTTTTAAACCAGGTCTACCTTTTGCAAATTCAATGAGCAGCATCACAATCAGTATCAATGGGTCAACACTCACATTGTCACAGCCTCGTAGATTTATGGAACAGCTAACATGGGCTAATACTACCAGAGATGAAGCGGAGGTGTACTATGAAAGTGGCTACCCAACTGATTTAGGGGGACAAGTAAACGTTGCTGACCCTGGAAAAACAAGCCGAAATGTTAAGCAAGATACAACATTGTATAAAAATGAAACTAGTTTTAATAATAAAATATATAAGGCGACAGGAACACCGGGATATGATGAAAATACAAATAATGTTGTTGTATCATACCAGGAACCCCTGATCGTTCCCCCCTTCAATCCATTCGCAAAATTAAAAAAGGGAATGCCTGAATACAACTGGTTTTCACAAATGTCCGATGTCATCCCTAATGTAGATCGACTGGAAATTGATATTCAGTTTCAGAAGTTGTCAGCGGGTGTTTTATTTCCTAGGTACATGCAGGCTGTCACTGGTGCTCAGGCTTTGGTCGCCGATCAAGAATTTAAAAATATCATTATAAGTTCTCTAGCGGCAAATTTAAAACTATATTGGTATGAAGTCCCAGTAAACATGACCATTCCACCGCAAGTAGATTTGCAAACGTGGAATGTGAGAGAGTTTCAGACTTCTGTTCCAGTTGTTGCGGACGGAACCGCAATGGCTACTATCAGATCCGACTTAATTCAACTTAACAGCACCCCAACTTTAATTATGATATCTGTCAAGCGAGATCAGGATAATGTTTTATATCAATCTAGAGCCATGAGCAAATCCGACAACTTAGCAGATGCTCCAGCCAATGCCAGTGTTATTAATGCTGGAATTCACAGTTGGGATTCTTATGCTGAAATTAGATCTCTTGAGATTCTTCTTGGAGATCGTCCGAATGTAATTTCAACTACGTTTACCCAACGTGAACTTTTCTATCTTACTCAGAAGAATAGTAAAACCCCTTATCCATATGATTTTACAAATTGGGCTTCAAAGAGAGAAGCTCCAGTGGATGTCGATGGCATCCCTGTTAACTTGAACGCACAAACCGATTATGGGGCAAAATGTATGGTTCTACTTCGTCCAAAGGATATTGCCGAAAAAATCAGTGATGGAGTATTTGCTCCGAATAGTTTTCAAGTAAATATCAATGCGACAGCTCGAGATGGATTCGCAGGCATTCCCTCGGGAGCTAATCAGACATATAGAGCCTATGTACACCTGTATTTCGGGAAGCATTTCCTCCGGATCGAAAAGGACAAAGCACAATTCCAAGAGCAGTCAATTGCGTTGGATACGGCTCGTGCTCTTACGAATCCCATCTTACAATCTACTGGTGTCAGTGGTTTGGGGGGTCGTCTAACTGGAATGAGAGAAGCTTCTTCACGTGCGTTTGGATCGGGAGTACGTCCTAGACTTGTATAGATGTACAAAAAAAATAAAGTGTTATCTAAAGACTAAATAGGGGAGCTTCTCCCCTTCATCCCCTCTTAATTTTTTTCTTCCTTTTTTTCTTCCTCTTCCTTTTTTTCTTCCTCTTCTTCTTTTCTTTTTGCTAACCTCTCTTTTTCCTTTTTCTCTTCTTTTTTTATCCGTCTATATTCTTTTTGGTATGCTTTTTGATATGCATCACTCTTCTCCTTATTTTTTAAAACCCAATTACGATTTGTCTTCGACATCTTTTGTTTATGATTTTTGTAATAATTACTTGATTGTTGTTTCATTTTTTCCTTGTTCTTTTGATAATACTCATAACCACGTTTTCTACGGGCATCAGGCCTTAAACTTGGTGGAACTAAATTTATACTCGGTGGAACTAAATTCATAACAGTAAATTCTGAGAATCAGTATTTATTAATTATACAAATTAAACATAAATATTATTTAATACATTTTTTATAATATTTGTGTTTTTTTTCTAAAGTGTTGCGTAGCATGGTAAATAGACAATAATAGACTATATTCCAAATCTTTGAACCAAAATCTAACTCCTGTACCCTCACCATAAAGTCGTATATCAGATGAGATAACCATTTGTGCAATAATTTTTTTATCACTTATTTCTATCTCATTTATATTTTCATCCATGTATTTTATTATTTTTTTTCTCTTTTTTGACATATTTTTATTATGATCAATCTTTTCTAAATATGACATTGTTCTTTCTTGTTTTCTTCGTTCAGCTGCGCTTCACTTTGAAAACGCTAAGATAATTTAAGTTTGTATACTATATGTTTTATACTTTTAAATTCTTTTATTTTTAAATTAAGCGGGGGATGGAGGGGGTGCAACCCCCTATGGCATTTCAACCAGGGGTTCATTCATTCCACCTAGTACTCCTTGTAATTGCTCAGCTATAGTAATACCCCTGGCAATCGCAGGCTGAATTCGTTCAGCGGCTTCAACAACTGTACCAACACCAGGAATAATCGGTGCTAATACCTTGCCAATTTGGATCCCCTTTTTTAATGCACCGCTCAATCTTTGACCGATATGCTGTGCGCCCTTTAATGCAGCTTTGGGATCTCTGATAGCAGCTCTGGCTCCCTTTATTCCTTTTTTGAACAAACCCTTCAAAGAATCTAAGAGACCTCCACCGACATTCATCCCCCTTTCCATATCCATCGCTTCGCTATGCAAAGCATTAGCTAATTCTTGAGGCGATCTGGATTTGACAATATCACGAGTTGCTACCTTAGAAACATCTGTAGGATGGTCGAATGGTCCGGATATATGTCTTCTTACAATTCTTGCCATGGGATGGCTCATACCTAGTAAAGCCCCTCCGACACCTTGCATTAAATGATGCTGATCATTGTCCATATTCGTTAATACATGTCCCATATCCTCATGAGTTAATCTATTAATTTCATCTTCGGATACTAAACCACCGACGGAAATTGCCCCAGCGACGGGTAATACTCCTCCACTTCGTAAAACTCCCCCGGAGAGCTGCGCTTCACGGGCGCTCTGGGGTTGTACAGCTGCAGTAAATAGCGGTTGTGCTGATAGAACGTCTCCTGTTGTAGACATTTTTTCTTCTGTTTTTTTAACTTCTTTGGTAACCTTTTTTAAAAGTTTTTTTGGCTGACTTTTCTTTACAGTCTTGTTAGTGTGAGTGTTGTTAATTCTAGACTTATATTTTGGCATTTTTTATATTTTTACAGTTTTAATTATTCAATAAATTAATAATTATTTCTTAAATTGCGAGAATCAGTATTTACTCCCTTATACCCCGTCTTTTGGAGTAAATTCAGATAATCGAAATTTAACTACTTTCTTTACACTTTTGTAGGCATTATAACCGAAAATAGGTCGTCATCTACACTGGAATGAGAAATACCCTAGAAAATGCAACAGAGAAATTAGATTAAAGATACCCCCGAGTTATAAAATACAACGGGGAATTAGATTAAACATACCCCAGCGTCATAAATGATAGCGTTGGGAGCGGATAGCTTTAGAACACAGGATCTCCCGGCTTTTATACATTTTGTTAATAATTTGTTCGCTAGATCGTTTTTAAGGCCGAAGCGACTTTGTAGGAAGCGAAATGATGCATGTCGATTAGCTCCAGGGAATAAACACAGCATCTCACACTCGTTCAGTACTGTTTTTGTCTTTTCACGATTCAATAAAATGTGAGATGTGCTTAAAACGGTAATACCATGGTGTCTGCCGCATTCTAGCACGCTATTTCTGTATTCACGAAGATAATCTGCTTTTTCCCCTATGAAAGAGTCTAGATCGTCAAATAGACATATAGAATTTTTAAGATCTTCATTGGTTGGCAAATTTATTAGATCTTCATCACTAAATAGAGGAACCTGGATCATGCGAGATTTTCCATCGACAGGGGTTCTCAGTTTCTTTAATTCTTGTAAAGATTCATCATCTCGTATCTTGCTAAATATAATAGCAGGGCGTTTTCTAACGTCGTGTTTTATAATTTCTTTTGCTAACCACGTCTTTCCACTACCTGAAGGTCCGATCAAAGCGATGCTGCGATCGAAAGGGTTATCAGCTTGCCCTATTAACGGGATCACCTTGTGTACATCTGGATCATCTCGAAAGTCTATTTCTTTTTTTAGTTTTTCTTCTGTTAAATCTACAAGAAGATTCATAGCTACAGTTAATTTGGCATTTAGACCATTTCTCAATTTCTCATCTTTTAAAGCTCGTTTTAACAATTTCATTTCTATTTTCCCGAGGTGAAAACTCTTCTGTAATTCCTGGATGTCTTCATCGTGGATCAGATCCATCACATCATCACAGATGATATCTGGCTCATCTTGATCGTCGGTAATATGGATCGTGTAAATTTTCTTTCCTTCTCTATCAACTGCTATAGCGCAAGCCCTCCCTCTGGTTAGCGACAACATTGCACTTTTACAAAAGTGCCCAAAACTATTATGAAAGTAGGCAAAATGGAATAAAAAATAACTTTATACCCCCACGAAGAAAAAAAGAGAAATAAATTAAAATAATGCAGAGCCTCTATCTCTTAATCTTGTTTTGGGCACTTTTACAAAAGTGCTTTAAATGAATTTGGAGTCAAATCTACCCTCAACCGTGCCGCAATTAGATATCCTGATGAAATATCTATCGTAAATCAAAGATATGTGGAAATTATAAGGCTTATCACCCCCGACGCTTATCTCGGTTTTTCGGACACCGTGACCCTCCTCGTTTCTATATGTGGCTGAAAAATTTAATACTAAATTATCTACGGTTTGTCCTTTTCTGACAAAATACGATAGTAAGTCTTCCTCGCCTAATATCACATATGTATTCGGAGGATAGAGCGCGAGACGTCCCTCTCCCCCCGTCCATTGACGGTGATTCCATGGGGCATCTTTAATTGAATTTTTCAGCGTTATTTCATATAACTCTCTATTACTATAGCGTGTATCTATCACAGAATCTCCCCCCATAGAATTTAAGCGCAATGCAAATGTGTTATCAACAAGTTGTAAATTTGTCTCTGCAGAATCTAAGTCACTGGTAACTAATAAGTCAACACCTCCAATATCTCTACTAGAAGAAATTGAAACGCATTCATAGTTAGGTGAGTCTTTATTGACCGTGGCATAAAATATCATATAACTGGGCACTTGATGAATAATTAAATTTTGAATGTCAATAGTTGAATTTGTTTGATAGGCAATATCATCTCCATTATTCATCACAAATTCTCTGTGGTCTATAAAGAAAGATTGAATGTCGATAGAAGGGGGTAGAGATAGAAGCATCTCAGTTCTAGGTCTAACCCACTCTACAACCAACTCAGCACTAACTATACTGACTGCTGTCAGTCTAGAAGCTCTAGGCTGGGGGGCTATTCCTATTACCCTTCTTGAATATAAGTATATTAGCGTATTAGCCGCTAGATCGTTCAAAGAGATATCTAATGCAACTTGTTTGATATATGGAATCAAACTACTCATATTTTTATACCAAGATTTATCATATATTTCCTTTTTTTTATCATCAAGAAAATTAAAACACCCAATATTTACTGGCTCGGAATAATTAAATGTTGTTTGCGCCCCCGGAGCAGATGTAATGTCAATAAAGGCAGCTTCGGAAGATTCATCAATTCCTTTATCATCTAATAGTCTCACAAATTGTACAGTTTCACTGGGATAACCAGTATTAACATCTGTCAGTCCAGTCCACTGGGGATATCTGCTTCCACTCGTACTTAAATATTTCTCTGTTATGGTTTTACCAGCATGCTGGGCTGTAAGGTACTTTTGCCAGTATCTTTGTTCCTTTAAATTTATGCCAAAATTATTTAGTTTAAGATTCATCTCTGTGGCTGAATTGGCTATCAACATACCAGGTTTTTTGTATATTACAGAATCCACGCTAATAGGAGTATCTAACACCGGTGTAAGAGCATTATCTAATTCATCATTTTGCATTGAAACAGATAGTTTTAAATAAGCCTTGGATCTTAGAAATAAATTGGGATCTACAGATTTCAAACTAAAATTTAATTTGGTGGGGGTTGGATTTACAGCTTGAACCCTCTGTGTAAAAACATATCCCGGATAATCATCGCTTAATTGAAAATAGGGATCCGGTTTCTGTTGTGAAACACTAAGTGTTCTTCTTGCCAGAGATTGAGTATTAATTGACATTCTTCAATCTTATCTAAATTGTATTTTATACGATTTGTTGTATGGAATACGATTTAACGCTGAGGAAATTATAATATTGAACTATATCCGACAGTTTAAATTAAATATAGAAAAAAATTAACTTAAAATTATAAGAATATAGTTCAATATTATAATTTCCTCAGCGTTTTTGAAGGTAAATT
>SDBT01006475.1_pt1 | contig 19427 bp, 35 predicted proteins | sample 2277101 | NCBI WGS metagenome assembly SDBT01 (sample SAMN10404973, study PRJNA504765) | marine sediment metagenome | isolation source: marine sediment core GS10_PC15, 103 cmbsf | place: Arctic Ocean: Southern Knipovich Ridge | collected 2010 | reverse complement strand
CTTGGCCTTCGGCTTCGCCTTGTCGGCGGCCTTCGGCTTGGCCTTCGGCTTCGCCTTGTCGGCGGCCTTCGGCTTGGCCTTCGGCTTCGCCTTGTCGGCGGCCTTCGGCTTGGCCTTCGGCTTGTCGCTGGTCCACGCGCTGTCGGGAATACCGGACGCCTTGACGCGGGCCTCCGGGTACACGCCCGGCGAGATGACCTTGGACACCTTCGGCCGGCCAGGCGACCGGTCGCCCTGGGCCTTCACCAGGTCAGCGGCGCCGGCCTCAACGACCTTGTCTTTCTTGCCTGGTGCGCTGATCCGGTACCAGGTGTCTTTCACTTTCGCCATCGGTCCTCCTGTTGCCCCGAGCCCGGGCCCGAAGGTGGTATGCCCCAGGGCCCGGGTGCGGGTGTCTCCCATCGGTGTTATGTGACGGTGGTGATGACCGAAATGCCGGCCGGCCGCCAGTAGACGAACGCCGTACGCATTTCCGCCTTGAACGTCTGCACGTTCTCCGCGAACGTGGTGCCGTGGGAATCCGACACCGACACGCGCAGTTCGTTCCGGCGAGTCACCTGAGCCGCCTCACGGGCCGCCACGAAAATCGCCTCGTTCGGGTTCGCCTCAGCAGGCATGTTTTCGTTGAGCGTCACCGGCAGGCCCCACAGCCGGGCCGCGGCTACGTCAGCCGGCGGGCCCAACAGGTAGTTGCTGTTGCCGTCCTTGCCGAGCCTGAACCGCTCCCAGGTGGCCGAAGCCATCGCGATTCCTGACGGCTGGAGGAACGCCTGCCGCACGTCGGTCAGGGCGTTGTGGACGGTATCGAACGCCACGGTGGCGTCGAGTACCGCGGCAGCGATGCTGTACGACTGCGAACCGGTGCCGGCACGGGTGAGGATGCCTTCAAGGTTCGGGGCGACACCGTCGCCGCTAATCAACTGCGTGTCCTCGCGGTTGAGGACGAACAGCCGCAGCCGGCCCTCGACCCATGACCGCATGAACGCCTCGTCCTCCAGCAGTTGGTCGGTGACGGGCAGCAACACCGGAATGTTCTGCACCGGCGCCGTGGCCTGCGTGAAGCTGATGTCAGCTTCCAGCTTGGTGCCACCCTCCAACACCTCGACGGCGCCTTCGGCGGTGACGACTTCCTGCATGTAGCTGATGAGGTGCTGGTCGGTGGTCCCTTGGAGGAACATCAACGAGATGTTGTTCGGCTGGAACAACACCGGCACCCGGATACCGGGAATGCGGATCGACTGTGGCGGGAACTCCGAATCGACGCCGGCGAGGGCGTCGTCCTCACCGAGGATCGCCTTGGCGCCCATCACGTCCGACCACTTGATTTCCTTGTGGAATCCAACCATCGTCCCGCGGGCCTTCGCCTCCGCGTACTCGTCCGACTCGGCGATGATGTCGCCGGCGAACTTCGGCACGTTGGTCGCCGCCTTGCCGCCGGGTTGCGGCACTGGTGTGCCGGCCGGCTGGCTCAGGAATTCGTGCAGCTTGACCGCCTCGTCGTCGGCGTCTTTCAACACCTTGATGGAGTCGAACCGGACCCCAAGTACGTTCAGCGTCTGTTGCAGCACGGCGACCTTGTCGGCGTCGTCGCCCTCAGCCTGAACCAACTGCTTTTCGGGCGACCGGTCCTTGATCGCCAACACCTCGTCGTTGGCCTCTTTCATCAGCCGTGTGGTTTGCTCCAGCGAGTAATCCTTCACGTCCTCGGGCTCTAGTACGCCGGCTTGTTTCGCCATCGTCACGCCTCCGTGAGTCGTTGTCGTGTTTCCTCAAACACCAGCAGGTCGTCGGCGGTCACCACATGGTGGTCACCTGTTGGTGGGTCGGCACCGTCGCCATCGTGCGGCGGGTCCGTGGGCGGGTCGTCGCCCTTCGGTGGCTGGTCGTCCGGGTCTGCGAGTGCTTCGCCGGTTTCGATCATCGCCTCGGACAGGTCGACAAGGGCAGAAGTAGTTTCCTTGCCGAGGTGGCCTTCCGGGCGACCCGCCCGCACCGTGGTGAGGCGTTTCGCCAGAGCGACTAGTTGTCGCGAGACGGACCCTACCTGATCGACCAACCGAACGGAAGGATCGGACTTGACCATCGTGGTGCCGGTGCCTTCGCCGGCGCCGACCACGACGGGCGACACCTCCGGTACCCGGGCGCCGGCAGTCCCGTCCGAGCGGGCGTGTAGCTCGCGGCGGGCCCCGTCGTTTTCCTTCGGGTCCAGGGTGGAATCGCCGCCGTCCAGCACTTCGTACCCGTAGGACCATTCGATGATCGGCGGGCCGTTGTCCTTGTCCATATCGAAGCGGAGGCGGCTCAGCAGTTGACGCGCTTCGACGTCGTCGGGGTCGGTATTCAGCTTCCCGATAAACCGTGCTTTCTTGCCGTCCTCGTCGGTGATAAGACCCTTGCCGAGCAGGACGGGGCCCCAACTATGGGCCTGGAGGATGGCGGCAGGTTGGGTTCCAAAGAACCCTTTGCGGGTGATGTCGCCGTCCTTGTCGACCACGTCGAGGGTGGCGATGTCGGCGCCGACTGCCCCGGTGGCGGCGTCCTCCAGTTTCAGCCGGATCGACTTGCGGCTCAGGTCCATAGGGTCACCATTCCGGGGAGCGTATCACGCCGTCACCCGTGCGGCGGGAATGTAGCGGGTCTGACATCGGCAGTTGATCCGTTCCCGGGCCGGCAGGAGGAAGTCGCGTGGGTGCAAGGCGCTGCCGGACCCGACGTTGAAGGCTTCCTCCAGACCGATCGGCCCGGGATCACCGCCCGGCGAGTAGACGGCGTGCGCCTCAGCATGGGTGGGCCGGACTTTGGCGTCGCCGCGGCTCAGCCAGGATTTGAGCAAGGCCCTTTCGGTGGCGACCGCGGCGGCCTGTTGCACCTCGGCGGTGGCATCGAGTACGGCGTTTTCGGCGAGGCGTTGCGCCCGGCTTCGGACCTCGCCCGGCTGGTAGAGGGCGCGGATGGCTTGCTCGGTGGAGTCGAACTGGTCGGCGTCGCGTTGCAGCAGTCGGCTACTGGACTGCGCCTCCTGGAGCCCCACACGACGGACCCTTTCAGCGATGGCGTTGAGGGCCCCGGGGTTGTTGCGAAGCTGGCGTAGCTGCGCCGGGTCCAATTGTTTCACATGGAACAGTTCGTCGCCCTTGAACATATCGAGGATGTCGTCAACGGTGGATTCGTAGAACGATTCGCCGGCGCCCATCCACACCCGGAACATCGTGGCGGCCCAAGCGTCGATGTCGAACACCAACGCCTCGCTGGAGCCGGCGGCCTGGGCCAGCAGGTCGGCCCGTTCCGCGGCGAGCCGGGCGGCGATGGTGCGTACCGCGGCAGGTACCAGCCGGGCCCGCACCTGGTCGATCGCCAGGAACGTGGTCATACGGTGGCTTCCGTGATGGCTTCCTCGGTCCGCAACGTCACCGGCAGTAGCCCGAGGTGTTCTATCGGGTCCAGGCCCACCGCAGACAAGGCGGCCTGCACCGCGAAGCCGGCACGGATCAGCGCCGTCGCCGCGGTGACCCGCTCACCGATACTGGCTGTCTCGGTCAGCCCGCCGTTGAACACCGCCAACGCCTCGGCGCCCACGTCGGTCGGTAGGGCGTCGGGTACCTCCATCGCGCTCGCTGAGCGCAGGAATATCTCATGCTGTTGCTCCACCGGCAGGCCAAGTTCCGACCGGCCTTCGGACACCTTGGCCCACCCGCCGGCGATGGCGGTGTTCATCCGGGTGGCGGCGTCGGTCTTGTCGGGTTGCAACGACCGGACGTTGGACACGTCGTAGCGGATTTCCTCGGCGTCGCTCAGGTCGAAGTCGATGCGTAGCGCCTCGGTCCATTGGATGCCGAACCCCTCCCATAACGGCACCACCGAGTCCTCAGTCATCGACTCGCGGGCCTCCCGCCAGTTCGCGTACGTGGACCGGTCGAGCCCGGCGCCTAGGCCGGCGAGGATGGCGGGCACGTCACCGACCGCGGATATGCGTTCCTCGGGTACCCGCCTCACCGACTTGAAGTCCATTTGCTCAGGGGTGAACGACACGACGTCGACGTTCATGGGGCCGCCGGTGACGATGTACGGCTTGCCGCGGTTGGGGCCACCGAACCGGTCCTGGAATTCGTCTCGCATTTCCTCGGATTCCTCGACGCTAGGGCCCTCACCCTCGGGCACGTTGGGGCTCATAATCACACCCGGCACTCCGAAGTTCTTGACCAGGCTGGTGGCGAACTGGCCGGCTTCCTCGTCGGCCAACACCTCGCGTAGGACGGTCGCCATCGGCGCGGCGCCCACCCTCGGGTCGACCGGGTCGGGCAGGTCGTACAGCTTCACAATCTCAGACGGGGCGATGATGAATTCCAACCCGCCAGGCTGGTACCGGTAGCCGGCGATGAACGACTCGGCGTCGACCCGGTCGTACCCGGTAGGCATCCCGTCGTTGATTGTCTCCAACTGTACCGGCGCTAGTTCCTTGCCCGACAGCGGCATGACCAGGTCAGGGCGTAGCGGCCATAGCTCCACGACTCGGCCGGCCGCTGAGCGGCGTTTCCACCAGTACGCGGTGCCGTTGATTTCCGTCGAGTAGATGATGTAGCCGGCGGCGTGGTGGCGGGTCATAAACGGGTTCGGGCGACGCAGTAACGCCTCGACATCGGACCCTGGGACGGCGGCCCACTGGTCGTTGTCGTCGCGGTTGAACAGGCGGGGCGGCGCTTCGGCGAAGGCGTGAGACTTGAAACGGACCACAGCGAACACGGCGCTGTTGCCGCCGCCGTCGCCGATACCCGAGGTGTCTACTGCACCGGCGGGCATCCAGTTCCAGAACGAATCGCGGTGCCCAACGGTCGCAGGTACGGAGTGAACTGATTTCTGGCCGAGCCCGGCTAGGAATGTGGCGAGGACGCCCATAGCCGGCGAGCCTAGCGCGGATCAGTTGGGGTGTCGGTCGTTCAAGCGGCGCATCGCCGCGTACGCCTCGGACCGGCGGCGACGCCACGCGGCCCGTTGGGCTCTTGTCGGGTTGTCGGTGGCTTTGGCTTCCGCTCTAGTGACGGCGACTTCGGCCAGGAGCGCCGACAGCCGGCCGTGGCGGTGGCCTGTCGCCGTCACGGATGCCCGAAGGCTGCGGCGTTGCTGCCGGCTCACGACGTATCGACTATCGGCCGCAGGTCGGTGACCTCTGGATCGACGTCACGGATTTCTGACCATGCGGCCTCCGTCGTGTCGGGCGTGGCGAGGTAGCGCCCGTCGCCGTGCCTGAACCCGCCGCGCCATACGCGGCCCTCGTCCATGTTGATCGCCGGCTCGGGATAGTTGAAGTCCTGCGGCAATGGAATCTGATCGGTCGGCATGGTCGCCGGGACGTAGGGGCCGTCCACGGCGTCCTCCCCGACCATTTCTGTGACGAGGACACCACGGCTGTCGTCGGGTAGCACCCGCTGGTCAACCGTTGCGCCTGGAGTCCACCGCTGGCCGGTGACCCACGGGTCCGGCGTAGCCGGCTCGAGCGGGCCTTGTCCTCGGCGTTGCGGCGCTCGTGGTTCACTTGATCTCCGGTGCCGGTTCGGCCCCTTGGGTGGAGTCGCCTCGGGCCCGAGCGGCTTCTATGGCAACAGTGATCGGGTCGGCGGTCATCGCTGCGTTGGCTTCCCGAACCTCCGCGTCAGTGAGCGCGTGCCGCCAGGTCGCTGCCCCGAGGACGGCGGGTGTCCCGATCGACCAGTCGTCGGCGGTGACGGCGACGCGCATATCGACATCCTCAGCGTCGCCGCTGAACGATGCGCTAAGGACTGTCCGCTCGGGAGTCGGGCCGAAGCGCCAGCCGCCGGGTTCCGGCCATATATGGAAAGCTGCCCGGTCCATGATGTCGGTGGGTGCGGCGTCGTGCCACCGACGAGTCTGGACCCAGGCGTCGGTGTCCATATGGTCGCGGCCCTTACGGAGTCGGAACGATTCGTGCCACCCGGTGGTGGCGTCGTAGGTGGCGCGGTACCACTCCGAATGCACCAGCCTGAGCCGGATCAGCCAACGGTTCCACCAGCGGCGGATCATCGGCTGGCAGCCAGCTTGCGGAGGCTGACCGGGCCGGTGTGGCGGCGCCACCAGTCGGCATGGTCGACACACGCCCGGTAGCCGGTGCTATACCGACCCCACGACACTCGGATGGTGGCGACCTCGATGCAGCCGTGTCGGTCGCAATGGGTTCCGTCAGGTTGCCGGCGTTGCACCCACCACAGCAGGTCGCGGTCCCTCATAGCGTCGGCACCGACAGGAGGGTTTGGATTTCCCCGACTGAATGCTGAGCGGATACGACAGCGACCAGCCGGTGCAACAGGGCGTCGCTACGGCTGGTCGTCGGCAGGCTGACCATTCGGGTGTCGGTGGTTTTCCACCGGCCTGGTGTCTCGGTGGTTTCTTGCAACACGACAGCTACACGGTACGGCATCGGCAACCTCCTACGGTTAGCAGCGACAGGGCCCCGCGGGATCGGACCGTGGAGTCGGAACGGGGCCCCGCCGCCGTTGGTCAGGCCGGGGTAATCGACCTGCTGCAATTCTAGGCTGACCCGGGGTCATCGGGCGGCCCATTTCCGTTTCTTTGGGGCGGTCGACAGGAACGTCAACGCCCACACGACAGCGTCCAGCCGGTTGGGGCTCCACCGTTCGTCGTCGGTCCAGGTGGTCATTTCGTTTTCCAGGTCAGCGAACCGTTCCGGCTTGCCGATGTGGTGGACGCGGCGTTGCTCATACATGGCCGACACGGGCTCGGCGCGGATGCCCTTGCCGCGGCTGGCGCGCACCGGGGAAAACGGCACGTCGGGCCGGACTTGGCGCATGATGGCCTCGACCATATCGCCGCCGAAGTTGACCTCGCCGATGACCCGGTCGGCTTCCACGTTGTCGTACAGGGTGCCGGCACGGCGGGCCCATTTCTCGGGTGTGGTTTGCTTGGACCGGTCGCGCAGCACCGCGTAGTGTTGTAGCTCACCCTCCCGCTTGCACGGGCACGGCGACTTGATTAGGCCGGCGGCGACGATGCCGGCTTCCGTAGCCCCGCCTGGTGGGTCGACACCGACGACGACCCGTTCCAGGCGGGGCGACCTTGCGAGGCGGTTCTTGTCGATCATCAAGAACGTCCAATAGGCGCCCTCGACGTCCTCGATCAGTTCGCCGTGTAGCTCCTGCCGGCCGATGCGTGTGCCCTCATACCGGGCCAGCCGGCGCAGGAACCCGGGCGCCAAGTTGGCAGCGTTGTCGCCAGTCGACCCGCGGGTTTCGACCACCTCGGGGTCGTCCATCAATTCGCGAATCAGCTTGACCCGCCGCGGTGTGGTGGTGATGAGGATGCGCGGGTCGTCACCTTTGCGTAGCGCCAGTTGCAGGTTGTTCCACGTCGTGTTCAACTCGTCGCCCAGGCCGGCGTCCTTCCACGACGCCACCTCATCGCACCACGCCCGGTGCAGGTTCGGGCCCCTGAGCCGGTCGGGTTTCTCAGAACCGAACACCTGGGCTTTCGACCCGGTGGCGGTGAACGTCAACTCCAACAGCGACCGGTTCCACTGGTAGTCGGTGCCGGGCTCAAACCCGCGGCGGTGCAGCACCGACAGGACACCCGATTCGCCCTCCACCGCGATGTTGCGGCCGTCGCCCAAGGTCGGGGTGACGATGCCGTACAGCACCCTCGGGTGGTCGGTGCAGAAATCCACGACATCCTCAGCGCCGGTGCGTGTCTTGCCGGTACCTCGACCGGCTCGGATCATCCACGCATACCAGTCGCCCGATGGTGGCACCTGGTAGTGGTGACGGGTCCGCATCCAGACGAGGCGGCCCCGCCAGGCGACTTTCCATTGCAGCGGGCCGTGGTCCAGTAGCGTGTCGGCCGCTTCGGACAGGCTCACGACTTGAAGTAGCGGGCGATGGCCTTGACACGGTGACGGGCGATGGTGCGTTCGGTCCTGGCTAGCTGGCGGCGCAGTCGCCACACCCACAGCCGGACAAGCGGGTGGCCCTCGGCGGCCAGGTCGTCAAGGGCCTGACGCACCTTGTCTAGCTCGGCAGCCAGCGACCCGGGCATCGGCAGGTAGTGGCAGGGGTCGCCGTCATGGCCCGGACACGTCGGGTCGTTGCCGAGGCAAGAGTGGACCCGCTTGGGCCGGATCGGCAGCCCGCCGTTTTCTCGGGTCGGGTAGTAGGTCATCAGAACCCGAGCGCCGTGGCTGTGCGTTTCGTGGCGTGGCGGGCCCACAGGCGGCGGGGTCGTTCCCACCACCGGAAGTCGACAGCGATGCCGTAGGCGGCGAAGGGCGGCGACGGGTCGATCATGGCCCGGCGGATCACCTCGGTGGCTTCCTCCAGCGTGGTGCCGTAGGCGGCGACCAGGTCAGCGGCCCGGTTCAGGTGGTTGCGATTCATTTCGGCCGCGGTCGGTTCACCGGGCTCGGCGTACAGCGGCCGCGGCGCGCCGGGTGTCAGGCCGACGACTTGGTCGAGCGCATCACCGGCCTCGCGCAGCCAGTCCGGTAGGTCGGGCTCAACCTTGTCGGTCACGGTTCACCACCTCATCGAACTCGGCCAACATCGCCCGTAGCTCCGCGTCGACCTCAGACTCGGCCCACACCTGCACCCGCTGAGTGGCGTTACCGGACAGCAGTTCGGCCTTGTCGATCAGGATGCCGTACACGACAGCCAAGTCTCGGGCCTGCCGAGTCCGGGCCCCGTGGTCCACCGCGGCGAGGATCGCATCACGGACCTGGGTAGCGGTCGTGCCGGCACCGGTCGCCTCAGACTCGCGGAAGTCGCCCCACGCCTCAGCTACCTGCCGGGCGCCCACCGCCCGCGCTTTCGTCGTTTTTTCGACGTTGTCCTCGGACACCAGGCCGGCGGCTTTCGCCCATCGTCGGATGGTGCGAGGGGTGATGCCGGTACGTTTGGCTGTCTCGGCGGTGCCGTGTTCGTCGTACAGCTTGACCGCTTCGGCCTTCTGCGTGTCGGTGTATTTCGGCATGGGCCCTGGTGACTCTACCCGACAGGATCAGCGAACAGGCAGACCGGTCACCACGGCCGTGGCAGCTGGTTGTCCATAATCATCCGACCGACGAACTCAGCGACCTGAGGTACTACGGCGTTTCCGAGTCCTCTAAGTCGGTCCACCCTTCGGGGAACCCCATCAGCCACTCGACCCACGTCGGGTTCAGCTGTCCAGTGTGTGTCGGGTCGGTGCGTACTGTTGCTTCCAAAGACATCCCGCCTTCGCGATTCGGCGGGTCCGACCCACGGTCCCGAGTACTCGGTGACGGCCATAACCGGACCGCCCGGCTTAGCCCCTGCTGGACGTGCTTCCCAGTTTCCGGGTCGTACCACCGCTGGTTCGGTTCCAACGGCTCCCCGTCCACTGTCTCCAACGTCTCGAGCCATTCGTCCGAGCCGCCCGCCTCCTGAGCCGCCGGGGTTGGCCAGAACCGCCCCGGATCGCGGTCCCGCATCAACGGTGCTGCTTGGTTCGCTGTCGCCGTCGGCGTGTGCAGCATTCGTGGCCACGATGAAGATTCGCCACCGTAGATGCGGGGCGCCAACAAACGCAGCCGGAATGCTTTGCCACTCCGCGTCATACCCGCTCGAGGCCAAGTCTCCGAGTACGTCTCCCATTCCGGCAGAAGCGAGCCCTGGGACGTTTTCCACGAGGACGTATCGGGGTCGTACCACGCGAACGATTCGGAAGAACTCGGGCCAGAGCCACCGCGGGTCATCTTGGGCAAGTCTGGCTCCGGCGAGACTGACTGGTTGGCAGGGGAATCCGCCTGCGATGAGGTCATGGTCGGGTAGCTCCTTCGGATCGAGGTCGTGGATATCTTGCCACCGTGGAGTGTCGGGCCAATGGTTCTCGAGGATCTGGTTGCACCACGGATCGTTCTCCACCTGAGCGACGCATTCCATACCGGCGCGTTCTAGACCGAGGTCAATGCCACCGATGCCGGAGAATAGGGATACGAACGCCAGCGCCGTCACCCGATCACCTGTTTCAGGTGGCTGGCGCAATACTGGTAGCCGCGCAAGCGGGCCCGTTGGCACCGGTCCGGTAGTAGCTCACCGTCACGTTGCACACGGTCCCAGGCGCACCGGTCGGCGTCGATAGGGATGCCCCGTAGCCGGCGGATCGGCTGACGACGGGTCACTTGTCGTCCTTGAATTCGCGTTCGTGCATCAACAGCAACACCCGGTCGATGGCGGGGCCGATGGACCGCAGCGCGTCGGCTCGGACCTCCAGGTCCACCCACAAGATATACAGCGTGCCGCGTAGCTCGTCTTTGTGGACCGGCACACCGGCAAAGTACGCGGCCGCCTTAGCTGGGTCGAAGGCGTCGGACGGTGGACGTGTCGAGTCTGCGATTTCGATGACGACACCGTCGTGTGGGCCGCCCATAATCTCAACCAGCATCGCTCGCCTCCAGGTCAACGCCGGCCCGGCGGCGAACGGAGTTGACATAGTGCGCCAACGCCTGGCGTTTCGTCATCAACGGGTCAGGCTTCGACTCCCCGTAGCGAGTGATCCATTCCACCGTCCAACCGGGTACGTGGTTCCACTCGGGGCTCGACAGGTCGTCGGTGCTGCGGGCGTGGGTCGGACAGGCGGCCATGACGTTGTCGAGCCGGTCGCGGTCGCCGGTGTGGCCCATACCGCGAGGCTGGATGTGCGCCAGTTCTGTGGCTGCCCTCACGCATCGAACGATGGTGTGGACCGATGCGCCATAGCCCGGCCAGCGGATCGGGTGTTCGCATTTGCCGCCGGCGATGTCCCACACCTGGGCCCGCAGGTCGCTGCGCCGGCTCATCAGAACGGCCCTGCGCTATCGGGTCGGCCAGCAACCCGCAGCCGGTTGTCGGTCAGTTCGCAGTTATGCACCCGGACCTTGAAGGCCAGCAGGGCCCGGACCATCGACTCGGTCACATGGGCGACCTCATCGAATCCGCCTGAGTCCTCCGACGCCTCCACGGTGTGGCCGCAGTCCAGCCGCTTAGTGATGTGGAGAAAGTCGGGCCCGCTCGGTCCGTCAAACGTCATCCGGTCGTGGTCCATCATCGGTGTACCCGCCCTTCACAGACACAAGGTCCGAAGCCAGGCTCCCAATGATCGCCGGGGCACCGCGGCAGCCGCGACTTTCCTTTCTCTACCGCGCGACAGGGGGCCTCTAAAGAGGGCCCCACACTGTCGCGGTGTTGTCTCACTGTCTCGCGCGACACGTCGCGCCTTTGGGGTGTAGGGGTTTCTGCCATTGTCGGTGTCTCCTGTCTCATAGATTGTCGCGCGACAACTACGTGGGGTCCGGTAATTGGACCTGCGCCGGCATGTCAGCGAGTGACCACCGGCCGTCCGGTAGCTTGTCGAAGTTGCCGGCGTGACGGCTCAACACCTTACGCACTGAGGCGTCCGAGGTGCCCGCCGCTGAGGCGATTTCGCCGACCATGAGGGCGCCGCTAGTCAGGGCCAGGATGACCCTGTCAAGGATCGTGTCGCCGTCCTGAGCCGGTACGGAGGCGTCGGTGGGTTTAATCCCGTCGATGTGGGCGGTGACGACGTGACGGTCCTGGTCGTCGCCCTCCTGAGCCAACCCGATCCGCCAGGCCAGCTTGTACCCGACGCGTCCGGTGTTGTTGTCTTTGAACACCTGCCACACCACGGCGTCGCTGTGTGGGGCTTTCTCGACGTTCCACGCCAGCCGGACGCGTACCTCATTCATAATCGACCCGAACGCCCGGGCCCGTTTCGCCTTGACATTCTCGGCTGACTTGTGCAGCAACACCAGTGCCGGCACACCGAGCAACCGCACCGCGTCCCAATACCCGTTCACGACGACATCGTCCAGCAGGCTGCCGCCGGCGCCGGCGCTCATCGAGTCGAGTACCACCGCCCCGTATCCACCGCGGGCGATTTCCTCCTGCAACATCACCGCGGCGTCTGTCAGCGGCACCCTCATTTGCTTGTAGGCCAGGTAGGGGCTCGGCGGTAACCCGGCGCCGGCACACAGGGCGTAGAGTCGGCTAGCGAAGGTCGCCTCGTCGGCTTCCCAATCCACGTACAGGACCGGCCGGGACTCCCGGGGCTCCCGCGTGTTGTTGGCTAGCACCTCGACGCCTGTGGTCAGTTGCAACGCCAGCCCGAGGGCGACGTACGACTTGAACGTGCCGGGCCCGCCGGACACCGCGGTGGCGCCGACAGCCGGCCACACCGGGTACACCAGCCACCCGTTGCCGTTGCTCAAAGTCGGCTGCGGGTTGGTAGTCCGGGCGCCTCGCCGGTACCAGCCGATCACGTCGTCGGCTAGCTCCAACACGAACCGGGTGGCGGCGTCCTTGTCCTCGATGACACGCCGCAGGGCGGTGGCGAGCCCGTCCACGGCGCTACTGCTGTGCAGGTTGATCCGTGTCTCAGACCGGACCAGTTGGGCCCCTTCGGCGCCCTGATATTCGACCCGGATCACAGTCATTATTTCGCCACGCCGGCCGCGGGTAGGCCACGCAGCGACGGCGACGAACCCGCCCCACCGGTAGGTGATGGCGACGCCTTCCACGGGCTCGACCTCCCAATCGTTCACCGGCTCGCCTGTTCGATCGCAGCCAGTGAGTCGAACCACAGCCGGGTGGCGTGGGCGGTCAGGTTGCCGTTGTCGTCCATCCAGCCGCCGGCGTACAGCGGGTCCAGGTCGCCGTCCGGTGGCGCCGCGACCTTCCACGCGTGGAGGAACGCAGCGCCTTCGGTGGTGACCGGCGCCAGGCCATCAGCGAACAGGTCCGCGAGTTGGTGTAGCCGGGCCGGGTCGAACACGCCCCACGCCATTTCGGCAGTCACCGCGTCGGCCCACTCAGCGAAGCTGTCGAACCCGAAGGCTCGGGCAGCGTGGTCAGGTTCCATCCACCCATTATCGCGCACGGCGCGCGAAGGCGCCGGCGTTTCGGTTGGAACCTGACCGCCGGCGCCTTGCACGTAGGAGGTAACCGCGTTGCCTACGGTCACGGCCGTGAGTGTAATCAACTTGCGGTCCAGGCGGGCGTGATCCACGCCGCGGTGCCGTCGCTCGACCACCATTGGCAGCCGCCGGTGTGGCGGTGTCTGAGCCGGCACTGGACGCCGAGGAACCACGCGGTGCATCGGTCCACACCGCGGCGGGGCACGCCACGTTGCCGGATCGGGTGCATCATTCGTCGGCCTCGGGCAGCTTGGGTTGCTCACCGGCGTTGGCTTCGTCCTCATCGTGTAAGGCGTGGGCGGCGGTGATGACCGCATCCCGCTGTTCCTCGGTCGTGAGCGGCAGGGTGACGCCAGCCCGGTCCAACACCAACGGCCACCGCAGCGTCGCCTTGTCCTGATCGTCACCAGCCAGCTTGAACACCACAGCACGGGCGGCGTTGGTCAACTGCGACCGCATCCGTATCCGCTCCGCGGCTTCGTCGTTGACCGGCTGGTCACCTCGCCCAGGGTCGTCCTCGGCGTCGGGCTCACCGGTCGCGATCATCAACGACTGGATCAGGCAATACTTCAACGCCTGTTGCAGCGCCTTGTTGGTGCCCTTGTCCTGCGAATCGCGGCCCTCGGCGGCGCCCACCATCGTGAAGCTGGACGCGTCCTCAGCGTGGACCACGTCGTACGCCACGACCACCCGGGCATCGACATACTCGGTACCGCCGGCAAAGGTGCCGCTGGCGTAATCCACGCTGATGATCCGCGGCACCAGCGACAGCTTGTTGGCGGCCATCAGCACCCGCACCTCGGTGTATATGTCATCCACGTTGAACGCCGTGAAGGTCTGCACCTGCCGGCGCGCGATGGCCGGCAGTTGGTGGCGTACCGCGTTCCAGGCTTCCCACACCTGGCCCGACTCGTAGTCAACCGGCATCAGTCACCGCCTCCACCTTCGTCGCTGTCGTCCACACCTCACCGATGTCGGCCTCGGTGTCGCCGTCCTCGATTTCGTGAGAGGCGATGGTCATGGACAGGCCGAGGTGTTCGTACAGGTTCTTAAGTTCCGTCCACCGCCAGGTCAGCCGCAACGCGTCCCGCTCCATCGCGTAACGCAGCGCGTCGCCAAGGTCAGCATCGGCCAGCCGGCCGACGAGGCGGCCAAGGATGCGGTCGGTGTTGTACGACCGCTTCGCGGATCGGCCGCCGGCCTCGCGGTAGCGGGGCGTGGCAGCCTTGTGTGGTAGTTCCGACTTCAACATCGCGACCGTTTCTTTCAACAGACGGATGACCACCTCGGTGTCGCCGATGACATCCAGCAGGTCGGAATCAGGAACGGGTTGGCCGTTCAGGGTGATAGCCGCGTCCATGACTGGAGCGACAAGACGGTGCGTACCGTCAGGCATGGTGAACCTCCTACGTTCGCCGTGCCCGCACCTTAGCCGACTCGGAACGATGACCAGGGGTCATCCATCGTGGCCGCGCAGGTGGCGTTCCATCGACTTGGTGACCGCTCGGGATCGGGCCGCCGGGCCGGCCAGCTTGTCGACATCGCCAGTGCGCCAAACGCACACCAGGCACACCAGCCGCCACCACCGCGGTTCCTGGCGACCCGAGCGTCCGGGCCCGTCGCGCCACGTCACCGACCATCGAGGCGTCATCGGCGCACCCGCCGCAGGTGATCCTCGCCCATCGCCACCGCGACGTTGAGGGCGACGGCAGCAACACCCGCCAGCCCGACAGCCAGCCACGACGGCAGGGTGACACCCAGGGCGCTGCCGAGGGCGACGCTGACACACCACACGGCCCGCTGCATCGCGATCATCCGAGCCCGCCGTTCCAAACTAGCCGAGCCCCAACAGGGGCATCAGCGGGCCGCTCAGGGCAGCCTTCGCCGCAGACCAGGACACCCACACCAACGGGCAGGTCAGGCCAGGAGGTGAACGCCGGCGTCGTCTTGTTGTGCTGGTGGCCGGTCAGGGTCCGCTTGCACCAGTGACAGACGTACACCGGCGCCTCGCCGTTCCGCTTCACGCCGTCAACCGTTCGGTGTCCGGGTGGAACGTCCACACCCGGTCGGGGTCGGCGGCGCCGTGGAGGCGCACCAGTTCCCGGTCCAGTCGCCGGCACGCTATCGCGAGCAACCCGCCGCCGCTGGCGTAAACGTAGCCGACGAGGTGGTGACCGATAGCCTGCCCGCGTTGGGTCACGACCAGCAGGCCCCAACCCCACCCATCGGGCCGGCTCACAGGTAGTCCTGCAGTTCCACAGCACGCACCAGGATGCGCCGGACCAGGCTGGACATCGACTCGCTGGCCTCGCCCTCGTCGCCCTTGGCGGCCTGGCGTAGCGCCTCCCGCATCGCTGGCCGCATCCATATCGCCACGGACACCAGCGCGTCGCCGTCGTCGCTGATCCGCGGCCGGCCACGCTTCCGTGCAGCACTCACAGCGGCAACACTTCGACGGTACGGGTGGCCCACATGGCAAGGTGCCACGCCAGGTACAAGACGCCGGCGACCAGCACTAGCGCGATGGCAATATCACTTCTCATAGCTCAATCCCTTCTAACGCTTCGATCAACTGAGCCCGCTCATGGGTGACCGTCATAGCGCCGCCGCCTCTATGGATTCGCCCACGTACCGCAGCCCGGCCGACACGATTTCGGCGGTGTCGGTGCCGGCCACAGCGATGTTGTCGGCCAGGTACACGATCGCTAGGGCGACAGCCTTCACCGGGTCGCCTCCCGCCTCAGTCTGATCCAGCGCCGCGGCACGGGTGGCGCGGGCCTCGGTTGATCCAAAGGTCGTCATCGTTCGTTCCCTTCTAACGCCGCGTCCACGGCGTCGTCGTAAGCGTCGTCGGTGTTGCATTCGCTCGGGTAGGTATTGCAGCCGTACCCGGGCGCACATTGGGTGCCCCACCCGTGGACGGAGAACAGGGCGTCGTCGCGGCTCGACAGTTCGCACGCCTCGCAGGTGTGGAACTCGCCCTCGACACTGATTTCGGCGTTGCTTAGGTCGGGCATCAGCGGGCGTCCCAACCGTCGTTGGTGGGAACGTCCACGATGCCGGCGAACGGGTCGGGCTCGGGCTCGAGCTCGGTCAGCGGCCCGTGTAGGTATTCGTCGGGTAGGTACTCGGCGCATGTGTCGCAAATGCCGCCGATGTAGCTGGCGGCCTGCGTCGCGGTGCGCGGGCATTGGGTGAACTTGTCGTCGCGGACGATGTGTTGGGTGTTCTCGCAGGCTTCGTTCTCGCAGTTGCATCGCATCGCAACCTGCGGATCGGTTCGCATCGGGTTCACGTCCAACGCGTCGCCCAGGCCGATCGCCTCATTGGGGATCGGGACCGGGTCGGTGCCCTCGTACTCGTCCTGGCGGGCCAGGTCGTGGGCCTCGCTGTCCTCGTAACGCTGATGCTCGATACACCAGGGCCCGGGGATCGCGAATGTCTCGTCTGCCATCGTGGTGACCTCCTACGGTCTTGCTTACAGATACAAGTATCGCAGCATTTCCGCCGTTGGTAAAGGACTATCCGCGGTCGGTAACAGAAACCTGCCGGGGCCCCGCTAAGGTGCCGACCCTGATTACGGCCCGAACCCTACGCGGCGTGGCTGCCATCATCCTCACCCTCACCACCCTGACGGGTCAGGCCGCGTACGCCCACACCGACACCGAGCTAGACACCTGGCGAATGTCGTGGGCCATCCGGGCACTCGTCGGCGGCGACTGGCCGACTATGGAAGCCGAGTACGTCGATATGGCCCGCCGGCATCCGCGGTACTTCGGCCTGCCCGTCCCACACGTTCACCCTGCGCGGAGTACCGCGCAAGCGCCCCGGGTGTACGCCGCCGGGGTCGAGCAATGGCGGTCGCTGGTGGCGAGCTACTTCCGGGCTGGCGACGTGGACCGGGCGTTGCGGATCATGCAATGCGAGTCAGGCGGTGACCCGAACATCATGCACGACTTCTCCAACCCGGCGTCGGCGTCGGGTCTGTTCCAACACCTCGGCAAGTATTGGATGCGCCGATCAGCGGCGGCGGGGTTCGCCGGCGCTTCGATCTTCGACCCGACCGCCAACGTGGCTACCGCGGCGTGGCTACGCGACCAGCGGGGCGGGTGGGGTCATTGGGTCTGCCGGTAGTCAGCTACCCGGGCGGTTCCTCCGGTGGTTGGTCTTGCGGATCGTATCGCCACCGGTCGTCGCGATACCACGGCAACCAGCGGCGTAGCCAGCGCCCGAGCCGGCCCCAATCAACAATCAGTATTCGCGAGGTGGCGGTGGGACGGTGCCGTCCGTCTGCGGCGGCGCCACGGCCGGGTCGCCGGTGCCGGATACGGCGACGCCGTTCTTGACGGTGGTCCGGTCGATGCCGTATTTCGCCGTGTCGAATCCTGCGGAGGCGGCCAGGCCGGCGGTAGCGCCGTTGAGTCCGACGAACAGCCAGAACAGGATCAGGGGCGCCACAGCGTCGTCCTCCGGGGCGACCGGTCCGATGAGCGCGAGCGACGCCAAGGCCGCAAGGCCGACGCCGAGGACCACCGACAGGATGCGAAGCACGCTGACGGACAGGCCCCAGGGCCACAGCACTCGGAACAGGCCGATGATCGCGACGACGATGGCGGCGACGCCGGCGGCTGACGCGAGTATTTCGATACTGAATTCGTCCATACGGTTGGCCCTTTCCTAAACGATGTCGTGCGTGTCGGCGTGATCCTTGGCGGCGTACGCATCGGTGTGCGCTGCCGAGTCGTGCGGGAACGCGGCATACGGTTCGGTGTGCTTATCCGAGCCGTGTCGCGTGACAGCCCCGGGCGGCGTGTGGATTGTCTCGGGGTGAAACCGGCCTATGAACGTGGCGGTGATGCCGTCGATCCGGCCCCAATCGCCGTTGGCGTTGGCGTCGTCAGGGTCGCCGTGGTCGAAGTCAGCGAGCCGGTCGAACTGTGCCGCCCGCTGATACCGCTCTACCGCCGCGGTGACCTTCGGGCCGAACTCGCCGTCGACCTTCAACATATCCCACCCAGGCCGCGGGTACTCGGCCAGCCAGCCGTTGAGCGCCACCTGCGCCCACTTCACACAGTTGAGCCCGCGGCCGATGCCGTCGCCCTGTCGCATTGTCCAACCCATGAACCCTCCTGGTGGCGGTGGTGGAGGTGCAGGCGATATTAGTGCCTGCACCTGGTCCTGCATAAGACCGATCGTGTACGGGGCGCCCTGATCCACCCGCTGGTCGACCTTGCGGCGGGTGTGGTCTAGGTGCCCGACGTGACGCCACGCCGACCAGTCCCAACGCTGACACATGAGCGCCGCGACTTGTAGCTGCATTTCCCACACGCCTGGGTGCATCGGTGAACCGTCGCCGCGGTGGACCGTTTCGGTGGCGCCGTAGTACCGGTTGCCGTGGAACGGCGGTTCGTCGTCGGGCTCACGTTGGGGCCCGTGGAACCTGACATCCTCAGCGACGTAGGAGTCCAGTACCCACCGCTTGCCGGCGCCGGCTGAAAAGTTCGCCGGCCCGCCCGAGGCGATGACGACGGTAGGTGGCCCGTTGCCGGCTTCGTACAGCCGGTTTCCTCGGGCCAGGCCCATCCACAGGTTGGCCTTCGTCCGGCCGTTGGCGTTGACGACCCTCGGCGTGTACCCGGTGGTGGCGGTGTGGTGCCACATCCACCCGACTGGTTCACCGATGTACTCGTCGTCGGTGTCGTCCTCACGGGTCCAGAAATAGCCGGCCTTGTTGGCCTTCCAGCCGGTCAGTTCAGCGAAGGCGATACCGGCGTCGTGGAGGGCATCGGGTAGCCACAACAGCGCGGTGTGGTCAGTCATTGTCGCCGGTCATCCCGAGCAGGCTAGTTGCCGGCAAGTTCAGGGTGCCGTCAATACCCGTGTCTCAAACATGCCGTCCAGGTCCGGTTGGCGTCGCATGATGAGCCGGGCGTACCGGCTCTTGTAGTTGTTGTTGAGCTTCCACGCCTCGTCCTCGTCCGGCAACCCGGCGATAATCCATTGCCACCGCAACACCTCAAACAGCATCGCGATACCGATACGGGTACGGCCAGCCGACGCGGCTTGGCGGGTCAGCCGCACCAGCCCGTCGTACACCTCGGGGTGCGCCAGGTGGAAGCGGACAAATCGTTCCTGGATGGTGGGCGGCGGGTCCGGCTCGGGCAGCGGGTGCGAGCCCTGGCCTTCGTGCCAGCTGAACGGCTGCGCGGTCATCGTCCGGCCTTCGCCGTTGCCGCCGCCAGGCCGGCGAACACACCAATGCCAACGCCGGCGAGTAGAAGCCAGTTGCGGCTATCGCAGCCGCCATCGGCGCAGGCGCCGCCTCCAGTGTCGATACCGTTGATCGGCGGCGGCTCGGTGGTCGTCGTAACAGGCGGAATAGTAGTTGGAGGTACCGTTACCACAACCGACGTACTCGTAGTGGTAGAGGATGGGACGGTGGTGCTTGTAGTAGTCGGTGAAGGCGTGGTGGTGGTGGTGG
>SDBT01006474.1_pt1 | contig 19427 bp, 16 predicted proteins | sample 2277101 | NCBI WGS metagenome assembly SDBT01 (sample SAMN10404973, study PRJNA504765) | marine sediment metagenome | isolation source: marine sediment core GS10_PC15, 103 cmbsf | place: Arctic Ocean: Southern Knipovich Ridge | collected 2010 | reverse complement strand
TAGGGTCTACTTAACACCCTGTAGGAACTAAGTAGGGGTGCTAATCTCAGCTATCCTTGTCCAGGACTGACATAGCTGGTATTTGAGAATCTGTTTTTGTCCCCGACTCCGCCCCTCCCGCCGCCTGCACTTTAAATGTTGAAGGATGGCGGCGTGATCGGCTTGTGGGTCGCTTCGCTCTGAATCCCACAAGCCTGGGTCGGATCGGCATGAATGCGGTTCGTTCGGGCGGAGAATGCCCTACCTCACCGCGCCGACTGAATGCGCGGGGGAATTTGAAGTAAAACTTAAATAATTTATATTAATAAGTGCTTGCTTGACAAGCGTATAGCCTAATGCTAATTTTCCTTTCAACACACTGGTTGAAAGGAGGTGAAAGCTGTGGCTTTTACTCAATCTGTAATCGATGCTGCCTGGAATAGATCAGGCGGAAAATGCGAGTGTGAACGAACTACTCACGGTCATTCTGGACGTTGCAACAAGCAGCTCAGTTACGCCAGCAGTGGTAAGGATAGTTCTCCTGGATGCTGGGAAGCTCACCACATAGTAGCTGTAGACTCTGGTGGTTCTGATACACTCTCAAACTGTGAAATCCTTTGCTGTGCCTGCCATAAGAAGACTCAAACTTATGGCTAGACGGTTGAAGGAAGATGGACGGGGTCTTTCAGAATTTAGTTTAAAGCTGGAGACCCCTTTTATTTATCATGTCTGTTTTTTGCCCTTCGCTCTTCATCCCTCATGTGTTTTATAAAAACTGAGGTTAATCCTAAATAAGGTCTTCTGGTTTTAGTTTTCTTAATTCGCCATCTTCGATCGATGAAACTCCCACTATTATTGTTTCGGCTTTTTCTACATAATAAACAGGTCTGTGTCTTAATATTGAGCCAGCCATGGCAATGATCCACAAAATATACGCGATGATATATAAGTGTGGTTCTATAAAATGTACTTCAATCAATTTACTGAAGATATCATAACCGAGAAATTTAACTTCTATGATGTTAACACCCATCAAATTTATTAAAATTCTCGCTACAGAGCTTATAGTAAATATTGCTAGAGAAGGAAGAAGGTAATCGAATATTTCACGTCTAAATTTTTGTAATTTTGGCCAAATGTATTTTTGAATTCTTAAGAATGCTGCCTCGGAGTTTATATGCTTTTTTCTATTTTGAACATTTAGAAGATCATCTAAAGAATTAATTATTCTTGAAATCAGAGATTCCCTTATATTAAGTGAAAGAGGATAGATTATTGATAAAATTCCGACTGTAATGCCAATATAACTCCAAGCCAATACAGAGTAGTCTTCAGGTATTTTCATTGTGGGAACAAGAATCTTGGCTTCTGTCAACCAGGTAGAAATCCATGATGTAATTATAAAAGAAATCAGTCCTAATACGTAAGGTAGAAATCCAATCGCTATTTTTTTTAACCAATCAATACTCGTAAATATCCTATCTTGTATTTGTTTTATCGCCACCGAGCAGCGATTTTTAATATTATCGTAAATAGCAATAAAGTGAGGTTTTAAATGCGAGGATAAATACCTTAATACTAGTCCAGTAACAAGAGCAACTCTCTGGCCATAAGATATAATCCTTATAAAGTTATCCTTAAATAAAAAGGAAATTATCTTATTAAATTTATTCCTAAGCAAATCCTGAATTCCTTGTTCAATATGATTTTGGGTCGAATATTTTAAATCACTGCTCTGCGGTGGTTGATATTAATATTTTTGGCTTGGTTTGGCCAATCCACTGGTATTTGTCTGGTTGATTATTTACAGTACCTATTTCTGCTAACTTCACAGTTGCCTGATTGAGGATACATTGGTCCCGCTTTCTCTTATAAGACACTGAGTACACTTTTAATACTTCATCGAATCGGGTTCCGTAGTCGTTCTTGACGGAATTAGATTCGATCCACAAGCAGTAATTAGGTATCCCTTCAACCCAATCAATCCTTACTGCCCAATTCCCATGAATTTCTAGACCGTTCTCGGTTAAATGTTCAATCGCTCGCCTAAGTTGGAAATCACTTACTTTTTCTCCAGACACTGAAATGCTATTATCAGTTCGTCCCAAGAATTCGACGTGCGGAATTCCTTTTTCCAATTTAGTGACTTTGACGACATCATGAAGTCTATATCGAAGCAAACCATTTGAATAACTTATTACAGGCGAATATAATTCATCCTTAATTACCTCATACGGGAGGACAGTATTGCTAGAATAACCTGAATAGTTATTAAATGGACTAAATTCGATCAAACCTATAATAGGTAGGATAACATGGCTTGTATCATTCTTATTAAGTCCAATAGATATACGACCTTCGCTGGCTACTAATCCTGGGTCAATGAGAGTTAGATTCCCATAAGTCTTCTGTATTAAATCCCATTGATTAGGATAAACTTCTTTTGTATAGCAACACAAAGCTGATATCGGCCAAATATCTTTTGGTTGCAAACTACCTGTCTCCATCAATATGTTTAATAAATGCGAGGCTCTTTTGGGATTAGGTTTCCTAGATTTTAAATATCTAACTAATTCTTTCGGAAGTCCAGATCGTATGTTTACAGTTCCATCATTGATTTGTTTTATTAACCTAATTGCTTGTTTGTTGATCTGGTTATTGAGGATTAATAGAGAACTAGGTATGACCGATATGATTCCTGATATCCTAGATTCTAGTGCTAATCTAGCAATCAAATATAATTTATAATCGTAATCTTTAACATTGAAAATCATAGCTGGAATGGCAAGCATTTCAGATAATGGATATGGGATCGATGAGTACAATTGACCAGTTATCGAGCCTACTGGAATAGAATTAATGAAATCTTCGATGGACGGTCCGCCAAGAGTTAGTATTTTACCTTTAAATATTTTAGGGTGTTGTAAAATAAATCTAGAAAATGCTAGTGCTGAGCCGCGATGAAAATCATTAAGGAAATCTATTGTTATTGGAATTACCTTTTCAGACTGAGATGTGCCACTCGTCGTTACAAATGCATAAGGCTTACCTGGCCACAGGACATTTTCATCCCCGCAGAGAATTTGTTTGAAAAAAAGAGCAAAATCCACATATTCCATAATTGGCACATTCGCTTGAAATTCTTTAATACTCATTTCATTATATAATCCAAACTTTTTTCCAATCCTAGTCTGTGATGATTTATGTAAGAGCCTGGTTAAACTCCGTTGCCAAGCTCCACAGGGATCGTTCCTAGTTTCTTTGATTAGTTGCTCAGTGTTAAGCCAGTTAAATAAGGCTTGTATAAAATGTTTACACATGTTATATGCTCGATTTCCGGTTGCCCAGACGTTTTAAAACAATATACTCCTGAAAACCGATAATGAATAGGCCAATGACGAGTATAATTATGCGAGTTCCCATGGCGATTCCAAGACCTTGCAATCCTGAATCCCCGATGAAGCTCATCGCTGACTTCGTTATATTACCTAGAAAAATGGGTAAAAAATAACGCCAAAAAGGGATACCTTTACCAGCAGCGATAAGGTATGTGAGTTCATCGTCAGGGAATATTGGTAGAACATAAATTATAAATAAGGTAATAGGACCTATCTTATGTGATAAATGATCGTACCTAGCAAGAACAGCATATGGAACAATTCTCTCAATCAATGGTCGTCCATAAACCTTGACCATCAGAATAATTAGAGATAATCCGATTGTGACACTAATAAAATTAATGAGCCATCCCAGCATCCCCCCAAAGATAAATCCGGATGCGATGTGAAGAGGAGTATTGTAAATTGGGACAAAAATAACGAAAAATACTTCTATGAGAACGAAAAGAAAAATTCCAGTTAGCCCCTTTGTTTCTAAAAATGATGATAGTATTTCAGGATCAACATACTGTTTCAAGAAGATCGCCAAGCTGGTCATAAACACAAGGTAGAGCAATATAATGATCCAAGCTTTTACAGAAGAAAGCTCAGCAAACAGTGATTGTCGCATATCACCAGTATCATTATTACTTTTATTTAAGCTACCCATGGTTCTTAGAACTTTAATTAAACTCAAAATGAAATAAGTATAAGTGAAAATGCGCTTCCCCTCCATACCTAGATAACAAATTAAGAAATAGTCTTTCTTCCAGGTAATTCGTCAGCTTCTTTCACCACCTCATAGGGTACTCCTAACGCTCCCTCAAAGTGCTTCTTGGCGTACTTTGTTTTTCTTAGTTCGCTTGGTCTTAGATTCTTAGGATCGCCCTTGGTTTCCTTGACCAGGTAGAGCAGAGGTTTGCTGTCTTCCTCTTCGTCTTTCATTACAATAGCCCAGTCAGGATTATAAGTGCCTACCGGTGTAACGATGTGGAACCAGTCAGGAAGTTTCACATACAGCAGAACGTCATCACGCTCTTCCATGCCCTCCGCAAACTCCTTCTCGACTTTTGAATCCCATTCCACCCCGTCATAGATATTCTTATCCTCAGGGGTAGGAACCAGGTATTGCTTCCAGACTTCCAGATCACTAAACAGATCGACAGGATATTCCGAATCCTTGATCTGAGTCTGCTCGTAAAATTCGACCAACTTGAAATATTCTATACCATTGATGATGTGATCCGCCAGCTTATCTTTGAGAATTTCGACTAGAATCCGTGCAAAATCCTGCGGGTTTTGAACAGCTTGATCTTTTATCTTGGTTTTTTTCAGAATCTTGGTGAGTGTCTTTCTAGTGATCCTGACAGGTGGCGTAGTATTCTCAAGCTGATGCAGCAACTTCTCAATCAGGTTTGGAAGCGGATACCTACCGGCCAGGTCGATAAGAGTTTTTGCACCGCTTTTGAGAACAGGCTTAAATTCCTCATCCGTAACCCTGATATCCACTCGTTTAAGCTGGATTGTGGGTCTCGCAATCGACCTGGTATCCAGTTCAGCGACCACGTCCTTGATTAATGCACTAGAATCAATCTTCACCGAGTATAGAGTCTTGTGCTTAATCCTATTCCAAATTTCCTTGAATTCTGGTTTGAGTAAATGCTTTTTACGAAGTTTGACTGTTGTCCGCTCTGCTCTTGGAGGTTTAGGCGGAAGTCCCTCTTTCCCGTATTCTTCTTCTATCTCCGCCTGGAGTTGACTCACATAATTCTCGTAACTTTCGTTCGCGATCACAGTCAGGATATTTTGAGTCCGCTCGAAATGACGGTCACCATCCTGGTCTACACATAATCTGACCCCCCTACCTATCTCCTGACGCTTTTTCATATTTGAAGCAGTCTGATTGAGCGTGCAGATCTGAAATACGTTCGGATTATCCCAGCCTTCACGCAAAGCTGAGTGTGAAAATATAAAGGAAACCGGAGTATCAAACGAGAGTAATCTCTCTTTGTCCTTCATGATTAACTCATACGCTTCCGCATCAGCTTCGCTTTTGCCCGTTTTTGTATCAAGCAATTCAACCTCACCAGTACGCTTCCTTTTTTGAGCGAAGTAAGCCGCCTGAACTTGATCTGGCTCCAATTCCTTCCATTCCGGGTATTCGTCTCGAAGCTCATTAAATGCTTCGTCGAATAACCGCTTGATTAAAGCGTCATCTCCACGATAATTATCTACCCGGTCAATAAAGAAAAGCGAGAGGATTTTAATCCCGTCATCTTTGAGTTTCTTTTGCTTCTTGATATGTCGTTTAATGGTTTCCTTAATTTGTGCCTCAAATATCGTCTCACGATCTCCACCGTGATCTTCTCCAACATGTAAAACAATTCCATTAGTAAAACTGACGCTCTTATCACTCAGCTCGATTTCGTCAAGCTCAAATCCTTCATATTGAGGGAGGTTTGTTAAATCACGGAGATTCGTTTTTTCTTTCGCCGGGTCGATTGTAACAATCTTCTCCTTGACTGTCCCGCTTCTCTGGAGAACGTGCACTTTGACTTTTGCAGTGATCGAAGTTTTCTTTGACTGGACGCTCTCAAGCTTGATATAAGCCTGGTTGGCTTCGTCAGCCCTTGTAACCGAATAGACCTCGATCTTCTTTACCAAACCTTGCCGATACGCATCGAACGGGGTCAGACGATACACTACGTTATATGGGTTTTTATGAGTTGCGCTGTAACGCAAGGCAAAAAGCGGATTAAGCATCGAGAGTGCTTCCACGCTTTTCTCACTTTCCATATTTTGAGGTTCATCGAGAATGAGTATCGGCCGGGTGTTCTGTATCAGATGGATAGGAATCTCGCCCTGGAGCCTGTCAGTAGAACGATAAATCACATTTCCTTTACTGTTTTCCTTTACAGCCTTGTTGAATGAATCTATGGTCATGATCATAATCTCCACGCCATGACCCAGGGCAAATTGTCTTACCTGGTTAAGGCTTTTTGAGTCGTACTCATAAAACCTGTAACTTGGATTTCCATAAAGGCCAGCGAAATGCTTTTTTGTGATGTTCAGGGTCTTCAAAACACCTTCACGGATCGCTATCGATGGCACGACGATAATAAACTTCCGCATCCCGTAGCTCTGGTAGAGTTCAAGGATCGTGCGGATGTAGATGTAAGTCTTACCCGTGCCTGTTTCCATTTCTGTAGAGAAATTAGGAAAACTGACTTTCTTTTTTCCGTCCGCAGTCTGGATTTCTTTTTCTATAAACTGGAGACCGTCATCTTCGTTAATCCCATTCTGCTTCTGCACAGCCTGGAGGTTCTTAAGAACATCATCATTTGTTAGCTCAAGGTCATTTGGCACAGCGGCCAGACTGGCTCCAAATTCCAGCTTGGTTTCAGGCTCAACCATTGGCTGACCATTAAAAAGATTAACGACAGCTTCAATTGCCTGAACCTGGTATTCCTGATTTGCGTCGAACTTGAATTCCATAAACGTTTTCCTAGATCGTCTTTAACTTGCACTGCAAAGCCAGGTTAGCTGCCTGTTCATCCGTAAGGGCGTTGTCGCGGCAAATGAATAAGTCGTCTTTTGTCAGCTTGAGCTTTTTAGGTGTTTCATTTTTAAGCTTTTTATCGAGGCAGATCAAGAACGACTGATCCTTTTCAGGATCGGTGACCTTCAAAATCTTGTTTGTCTTGATATCTCCGATTTCCTCTGTAGTGATATTCAATCCGTAGCCTTCTTTAAGTGCAACCTCGTAAATTACATTCTCAGGTTTCCAGCCTTCGACAAGAGGGTCAGCGAACGCTTCCATCTGATCGATGTAATTATCGGGGTCTTTATCCTCTGTGCCTGTCCAAGGTTTGTAATTGGATAAAGTTAGATTGAAAACTTTGAAGCCCAAGTCCTCAGGCAAGTTTCTGTTGTTCAGTTCCAATTTCCCTTCTTTTTCGCTATCAAGTAGATTTAGAGTTCTTCTAATACGTTCTTTGCCAATATCGGCAATCGTTTTATATCCAGATTTCTTTGCTTCAGTGTCCTTATCGCATAACTCCGGCAACTGGACCATAATAAATCTACGATTGCTCTCATCTTCTCGATTAACCTCATATACAGCATGTGCGGTTGTGCATGAACCTGAGAAAAAATCGACGACAATATCATTATCTTTTAGAACGAAAGGCATGAAGTGCTTAATTAGCCTTACCGGTTTGGGGTTTGTGAAGGCTTTTTTCATCTCAGGAAATAACTGTCGAAGGTCATATGCCCCAAGTCTTCCATCAAGTTCAATAAAACTGGAAAGCTTGTCCTGAAATTCCTCAGCATAAACTTTCAGCTCAATAATTTTCGTCTCATCCTCTCCAAATATGATTTTTTCCTTGTCTAGTAATTGATCCATCGTCTCATTTGGGAATCGGTAGCCCATTAATGGCTCGACACATGGCTTACCTGAAATTGGGTGTATAACATCATACCGGTAACCTTCTTTACCAGGATTGTGAACGCTCTGACTGCCCGTATAAACTCCGTTCTCATCGATATATTTATAGCGGTCTAATGGCCATAAGAAGGCTTTGTTCTCCTTAAACCATTTAGTATAAGCTACCTGAAGTTCATCTTGTTTCTCGTACTTCTCAATTAAGCTATTTCCGATCTCGATTAATCTGGTTTTAACATCAGAAACTGTAGATTTCCAGATGCTTTCTATCGCATCCTTATTCCTGCAGTACACATGAATATATTCATGCTCAGTGGTTACATTCGTGGGATTATTGTCAGTTGCATTCTTCCAGACCAAAGTTCCGAGAAAGTTTTCTTCTCCTAATATTTCGTCGCAAATCGCTCTTAAATTCTTGACTTCCTTGTCATCGATTGAGATAAAAATAACACCTTCTTCAGTTAATAATTGACGTGCCAGAAAAATCCTTGGATACATCATCGATAACCAGTCTGAATGGTAACGTCCACTTGTTTCAGGATTACTTGTCTGGATATTTCCTTCGCTGTCCTTCTGACCTGTCATTTCAAAGTATTTACCGAGCGGGTCTTTGTAATCATCTTTGTAAATGAAATCTTTCCCAGTGTTATATGGCGGGTCGATATAGATCATCTTGATCCGACCAAAGTAAGGCTTCAAAAGGAGCTTCAGGACTTCCAGATTCTCACCCTCGATGAAAATATTCTTTGTTGTGTCCCAGTTCACCGATTCGTCTTTGATCGGCACAAGAGTTGCCCGACTTGGAACCTGGAGGAGTCGGATAGCGTCACGCTTCCCCGCCCAGGTGAAGTTATACCTCTCCGGACGCTCGTCGACTTCCTCACCCAGGGTCATCCTAAGCTTCTCCCAGTCGATCTTGCCTTCCGTAAAGGCTTCCGGAACAAGCCCTTCCATTTCCTTGATGAGTTCCTTATCAACAGACATGGATTCTCTTGAGACTTTCTCAGTGTCTGGACATTCAATCTTCTTGTTGTCTTTTGACCTTTTGGCCATAATGTATCCTTTGTTACCTTGTAATCGGATTAATTATCTCATATAAAGACACTCGTTTCTTATTTCTGTTTAACCACCTACCGGAACGTTTGTCGCAGTCTCTCGTCGGCGTTGGTCTATTGTCTTTCGAAAATCTTCCAACCGCTCGATATCATCAGATAGCTCATCAGGCGTAGAAACTGCACTTCGCGATGCCCCTGGAGAGTCATGAGCATCAGTAACGTTGGAGCATCGTGTCATTTCATCATAAATTAGCTGACAATCTTCTCTTGTAATATCTGTCGCAACGTTTTTAAGTTCAAGTGTATTGATGCTTTTCCTAAACCTCACAACAACATTACCAAATAATAATTCTTCAACAGCACGCTCCCAGGCACTTCGTAATGAGCTGTATACAGATTTAACAGTCTCTCGATATTTCTCTGTCTGACTATCTGTTTCATTAAATATACCACGTGCTTCCTGGCATTTTTTTCTTAACCTCCCTACTCGCTTTTTAACAGGAAGCGTGTCAAATGGTAATTCATCATCAGGTAAAATAATTCCAGCATGATCTCCCCTTGACTCCATGGCATGTAACATAAATTTGTCAGAGATATTTAGCCGTTTGGCTTGAAAATCAAGCTCGTATAAGAACAGGATGTCGTGCGTGAAAATAATCACTTGGCGCTCTTTAGACAGTTCAATCAACCTTTTAGCTACCCTTTCTCTCCAATGGTGATCTAGTGAGCAAACCGGGTCATCGAATATGACCACTGAAAATTTTGGAGCAAGTTTTAGTTCTGCTAGGAAGGATGCAATCGCTACAACCAATCCTTCGCCTTCACTTAAGACCCCTGATAAATCCATTTCTGGGACTGACATCCCTTCCAGAGTTATCCTATGCGAAACTACTCCTTTTTGAGTTACTCGCTTTAGCTTTGGCTTAATCGTTTGAACACCAAGCGAGTTTAATTCGTTTTTAAGTGATTTAAATAACTCATCGGTAACAGCTTCTTTTAATAGTTCATTTTGCTTACGCGAAATATGAGTAGTATTTAATGCTTTCTTACATGCCTCCAATCGCTTCTTAACTTCCAGCCCATTTATGAATACTAAAATAGCCGATTTATGTTTATGCAACAATAATCTCTCTTTGAGAGATTGGTAGTCCTTCGCTTCCTTTTTCTGCTCGTCAGTTAATTCTTGTTTCTCGTATGCTGTTGCGATCTCATCTTCTTTTGTCTTGATTTGTTCGAGCTTCTTTAAACTATCTGTAATATCAGGGATTTCATTTATTTCTATCCAAACACCAGTTGATAGTCCTTTCTCTAAAATGTCATGCCTTGTTTTGGCAGCATCAAGAAACGAATAAATCTGCTTGCTTAATTCTTGATGATTAGCCTCGAAGTCTTCCTTGAAATCATCTTGTCCTTTTAATGGCTCAAGAGTAGTCTCCTCAAGAGCTTTCTTATCTTTAGCCAAATTGCTTCTTAACTTCTTTGCCTTTGATTCTACATCGCTTTGAATAAAGTCGTTAAATCTTTTCATCCTATCTGAAGCATTGGGAGTCAGTTCTTGCTGACAAAGAACGCAACGAATGTTAAATGTGTCTTCAAAATTAGTGTCAGGATAGGCGAATTCCTCAGCATACTTCCTTGCCGCTTCAAACATAAGACGCCATTCCCCTGATCCAACACCAGGTAAATGCTCATCGCTGAAATCTTGCTTGGATAGTAATTCAACGGCTTTATTCGCGATTACAGCATCATCAAATAACTTCTTTATTCGTGTAAACTCCACATCACTGAGCTTTGCGCGAAGCGAAATTAGATGTTGCTTAAAACTAGCCCATCTCTGGCTTCGTCTAGAGTGCTTTACAGAAAGCTTTTTTGGATCATTTGCATCCCTTTCAGAAATCACTTGACGAAGGTTCTTATACTGTTTCTTTTCTTTATCTGTCAACTCAGTAAGTTTTTCTAAATACTCTTTCTTGGTGTTTGCATTTAATGACCTTACAAACTTATAGGCTTCACCTTCAGCGGAATAATCATCTAACTGAAATGGGAGAGTTGGTAGACTAAGCATTACATTTTGGATTTTAATCTTGAGTTTATCGCAGAGCTTCGCAAGATTAATTAGTACATCTGCAGCATATGGGAGAAAGTCTATTTCGTTATCCTCAGAAACATGTACACGTGCACATTCTTTATCAAAAATCGCAATTCTAGAAAGATCAGAATTTTGTAGGTCGTCTTCTTTCCAATTTATGGTTCTTGTTTGGCCCCCTGCTTTAATGTCAAATGATGCTTCTGCAGTCAAATCAAAAGAAAATTTACTGTCAAATAGATTTGACAATATCCGATCTCCAGAGTGCCTTGCTCTACATGCACGTTTGAAAACCCGCCCATATCCTGATTTGCCACTGGCGTTGTCCCCGTATATGACAGTAATACCGGCAGGATGGAAATTAATAAATTCTCCATCTTTGATTCTGTTAACGTTTTTTAATGAATGGATTTTATCCAGTGAAAAGGAGCTATCCTCTGGCAGAACAGGTTTTTTAGATTCTGGTGCGAATAGGATCGGTTTGACTGATAATTCTGACTTTAATCCGTGTGCAGATTTGAGAAATTCAAGAATTTCATTCTCATCATTATCAGAAAGCGCGCCTTTAAATATCCTTCTCATCGCATCACTTTGCCATGCAGGTAAGGTTTTCGACCATTCGATAAGTTTTTCTAGAATTGGCATACTAAATTCCTCCTCGGTGATATTTCACCTCACATCCATTGTAAACCGACATGCCGGACAATCAATGTATACAGGGTGTTTCAGGCACTTTGGGCAGCGACCGAAATAGTTGCCAGGACGCTTGTACTCGCACTCGCATTTCCAGGCTCCGAGCAGTTCAATCGGGTTGCCACAGAAACGACAGACTATGTGATCCTGGGCAAGCTGTTTGCCTCGCTGTCCAAGTTCGTTCTTCATCATGAAGTAATCGAAGGAGAACAGCGCAGCCCTGGAGGCAAGGAAACCTGCGATGATGCTCCCCGGCCCGGATAAGAATTCTTTCTTTAGTTGCGGATGGTCATAATCAACTGGCATGTTTACCTCTAATGGAATCGAAAATACTAACCTTGTCGGATTTTTTATATTCCGCCACCGGATAGACATGTTCATTACGGATGGAGAAGAGATCGCTCGCGCGAGTCCAGACAGATTTCAAGATTGAATCAGGCCTAACCCGGTCAGCAGTAGTATACCAGAAACCACGCTTACCGCCGACCGCCACGGTGCATTCTGCAAGCGATAAAATCCTTTTACCCGAAGTCGTAACCGTAAGGACTATGAACCAGCTTGTTTTGAAGCGTTTCCGAAGCTCCGAGCTACGAGCGTATTCGTGATAGACAACGACCTTATCCTGCCATCTTGAGACGGTCATAGTCGCTCTATCGACCTCAACGAAAAACAGTCCGAACTCTCCACTTCGAAATTTTACACCGATCACAGCATCAGGGATCACCGACGATTCATACCTTGCCCCCTGGTTATCTTTGAGAGTGACGGTGAGCTTGTGCAACTCCGGATCGCTGGGTAAGACCCTGAAGACTTCAACCTGTCTTTTTTCTTGTGCCTCGTTGAGAGCAGAATCCAGCGAGATCAGCACATTATTAACAGCAAGAAGATGCTTTATGTGGCTCATGCTGATTTTATTCAGGTGCCGTCGCCAGGGAATCTCTTCTCTGGTTACACCCTCAGACTCAGCCAGGAGCCTTGCCCCTTTTTCGGTCATTGCGTAGATCAATTTGTTAGAGTGGACCTCAGTAAGGAGAATCCGATCGAGATATCGGTTGTGGTACAGCAGACGAAGGCGGTTTTCCATCCCACGTTTGCTTGCGTCTGGAAACAGCCAGGCGAACTGGTCAACCAAAAGAAACCTGTATTTCATTACAGCCTTGATGAATAAGATGTCCCTTTCGGTTATTTTAAAATGCGGAGGTTTTTTGACCCTCTTTTTCTTTGGAAGTCTTTTCTGATCAGTTTTTGGTTTACGTGGACTCATAGACGTATCGATTATGCCACAAAATTCTGCCTGTGTCCTTGTCGCTTCCAAATAAAAATGGTAACCTTTTTTCAGATGTTATCGTCAAACCTAATGAGAAATTACTTTTTTTACCGTGATTTTTTAAGCATGCGGTTTGCACAAGGCAGAAATGAATCGCTTAGAAACTACACTAATAAGCTATGAAGCTGCTAGACATGAATTAGTTGAACGCATTCGTTTAAGGGATCATGCATTACTTGCATACTTAGCAGCTGTCGGTACAATTATTGGCATCGCATTATCACCAATAGAATATAGAATGTTCTTACATGCTATTCCATACGTTGCACTAGGATGCAGCATATTAGTATCGCAGCACAACTCAGTTATTGGTGCATTGATACAATTTATATATTCTAATATTAAACCTAGCCTTTGTGCTACATCAACATATTCTCCTTTATTCGTCTGTTCGAAAACTTTTGAGAAACATTCACATAAGTCAAATGTTCATCGCTCTTTGGGGCATGCAGTCATAATTGGCTTACCTTGTCTTTATTCCATAATATTTTTATTTACAAGTTTTTGTGACTTGTTTTGGTGGTTTAGTGTAGGATTTTCAGTTGCGGCTGTAATAATTATATATTACTCGCATAAAAAGCGAATGGAGATATATGATGGTGCTAGACCATATTGGGACGGAAAGGAGAACTTTTTTCCGAATAATGATGATAAGCCATTATTGTGATTACCAACTATAGTTCATGTTATATCTTAATCGCTTGGAATGAATATGCATGAATTAAATAACAATCGTAGCACGATTTCAGATACCATGATGAGGCTATCTAAATTTCCTTCTTGTAATAATCGTATGTTAATAATACGACATGGCCATAGTTTGGCAAATAAAAAGAAAATTATTGTTAGCAGTTTAAAAAATGGACAAAATGGGTACGGTCTTACAACACAAGGAAGACAAGAGGTTAAAGACAATATATCCATTGCCAAATTAAAATTAAATCTTCAGAAACCAATAGAAATATTTAGTTCGCCATTTTTACGAACAGGAGAGACATCACATATTATCGCTGATGTATTAAATGTTAAGAATATAAAGTTTGATAATCGTATTAGTGAGCGAAATTTTGGATCTTTAGAATTGACGAATAGTGCGAATTACAAATTAGTATGGGAAAAGGACATCCAGAATCCATATCATAGGTTATTCGGTGTAGAAAGTGTTGGTGATGTACTTAACAGGACTGTTCGGTTATTAGAATTTCTTTATAAAGAATACTGCAACTATACATTGCTTTTAGTGACACATTGCGATGTTGCAGACATATTAATTTGTGGTGTAATAGGTAAGAATCCGAAGTATCACAGGCAGATTAACAGCATCGGTACTGGGGAAATTCGAGAACTGTAATAAAATATAATGGAATATTAATAAATACAAATAAAAGCAATCTTGCCTAAGCATTTAAAATATAAAAAAACTTAACATATAATATAATAGAATACATTTGCTAACCCACCCGGCTTTTAGGGAAAAGTCGAGTTGGTCAGCTTGCAGAGTTTTGGCATTCAGGAATAAATGCCTCCGTTTGTCCCGATGATTGTCGAGGAAATTTAGACTATCATCACCTTTTAAGTTCCTTCTCCAAATCCTTAATACGCATGGTTGCGGCCTTTTGAAACAGACCACCGATTTCATCATAGTCGGGTTTACGACCGAGCTGATGATGAAGATAGCCGATGTACCGAAGCTGTTTGTTGGAAATCTTCGATCCGCGATCCTTTGACGATGCGTTGCTTTTAGCTGTCTTCTTGTCTTGTCCATTCTCAGGTTTGTCCGGCAGTTCAGGCATTTCAGCCCGACCGGATAGAATAAGATGGACTTTGCTTTGAAGAGTTTTTTCAACCTCGACAACGCAATCTTCGAGAATCGATTCGTGATCGATAATGTCCTCACCGGCTTCAGCCATGATGAGAGTGTACGAGATGAAAGGATTCACATCCTCATCTTTCAATCCGAATGCTTCCGGATATTGGAGTATTGCCAGCCGAACAGCATACTTAGAAGACTCGATCACGTCGCACCTCCGTCATGACTTCAGCGAGAGATTTGGGCGTCCAGTAGAGATCACGTTCGATTGGCAGGCCAAGTGGCCCACAAACGGACTCAAGTTCTGATAACCAGAAATAACCAAGCTCCGCTTCCAGGCCATTGACGAATCCGAAGAATTGGACATCCCCACTTTCTTCATCTTTCGACGCGCTTACCGCATACCAAGTCCAGCTTGAATCGGGAGTGAAGAATTTAACGACCACGCTTAATTCTTCTGTAGATAGTTCCCGACCTGGCCCGGACGTATGATAGGGGTCTTGTGCCTGGAGCTTAGCGAGTATTCCCGCAGTTAGAAGCTTCACGGCATCACCACCTTTGATGGAATTTGGGATATCAGATCATGCATTCTCTGACGAGTGGCGACTGAACCAGTTCACCGCATTCTTCGCATTTGCATTGCCCGTCGGGTTCGAGACGATAAACTTCACCGCACTCGCACTCGACTTCGAACACCGATACGATTGCGAGAGATGAGCCATGCTCATCGAGAAGATCACGCATGGTCTTTCCGTACTCGACGTAGATTTCATCCAGCATAGTTGAACCTCCTTTGTAGTATTAGAAAATGGAGGGATTTAGAGAGGAATGTTAATGGACAAACGGTTTCTGCTAATCCAGCTTATCATGCCCATTTGAGACCTAGTCAAGCCACGTTTTGACGGGAGTTTTTTAGAACCCGAATTTACTGCTAAGATTATCCTATACCGCCTTCCGTCGGGCCAGGGAATTGCGCCACGATACGGAGTTCCATGCGTGTAACTGTCTCACGTGTGCCGGCGATGTGTCACAAGACGTTCGGAGAGGATATCTGCCCTTTGCACGTCTCAGAAATCCGCAAGGGGGAATTTTTGTACTTTAAATCCTCCCTGGTGACACATCGTGGAAGGCGGTTTGAGATTAGATTTCATTCAAAGAGGAACACCTGTTTAGTGGCAATCAGCTGCACAAGAATAGGCAGTTTTTATACCAGGCGGCAGGATGTACGGTATTTTCCCAGTTTTATTTCCAGGGTAATCAAATCACTCCCCCATTTTCATTGGCACATTCCTTTCCAAAGCTATATCCTGAAGCTTGACTTAGCATTCAATCAATGGTAGCTATGAACCTTATGGGAATCAAGACACAGTATAAAGGAGCCGGAGAACTAACATTCGAGTTAAATCATGAAGTACCATCCTCATGCCCTATTACATACCAAACTCAGGTTTTTGATGATTCAACCATCTCTGTTAAAGGTGAATTGCATATTGAACGAAGTACAACAACGGAGTTCTGGAATAGATTCTCAAACCATTTCCCAGAAGGTACATCACACATCACTGGAACTGTAAGTGATTCCATCGACTTATCTTGTAGAGAAATACACATAATAAAACATCGTACCCATTTGCAACAAAGTGTGGTGTTTTCTTGTGAAGGAGTTGCTAAATATCTTGATATGAAGCATGCATCGGTCACAGCTGTAGTTGCCAAACAACCTTACCAATTTCGATACTATTTATCTAATCTTCTCATTGTTGGAAACGAGAGTGCACACTACAAGACAAGTGATAATCAAGACAATCATGGTCGAATCATTTTAAGATTCACTGTTAATGGAACTGACTGTTCGATTACCACTCTCCCAGAGTACGTTAACCTACTCGCTGAAAAGCCCAAAATTGGTACTAAGGCCAGAACCTCTTTTTTATCCTTCACATTATCTAATTCTTTGGACACTCAAGCTGCTGATGGCATTGCAGACGATATCTGCACGATGCTGTCATTGGCTACTCGAAACACGGTGGTCTGGACAGCACGAGAAATCCGTGATCAAACTGGTACTCTACTAGAGACCCATTTTAAAACTGTGAGACTTCTACCCTACCAAGGACAGCAACTTGTCCCTGATGAGGATATTGCTGCTTACCTAACGGATTGCTTTTCTCAATATAGGAAGGGAAAAGCTACGTTGTCTTTGGAGCGCGTCATTGGGTTTATGGTAGAATCTGTACATCATCCAGTCATTGATGTTGAATTCGCGCTAGCTTTTCTAGCCCTAATACGCCTGGTTACTGCTAAACTCAGGGGAAATACAAGTTACTCGTTTCATCCAAAATGGAAATTATTTCTCGACTCTTGGAAAGCAAAAACTATATTCTTTTTATTTCAAGTGTATCTTAAGCTTGATAAAGATAAGATTAAAATGATCCAGAACAAACTGGATTCTCTTAATTACATGACAACCTACGATGAAATCTGTGCTTTTTGCGACGTTGTTAAAATTGGTCATCCTCCAAAAACTATTGTGACATGGCGCAATAGGTTATTTCACAGTGGGGATCAACCAAAGAAGAATAAGAAGAAAAAATGGGATTTTGATAAGTTAAAGTATAATCATTGTGCGCTTTTTAGATGCACTGAGGAAGCCCTTCTAACCATTCTAAATTATAAAAATGGAATTTGTTTATTCTGGGAATCAGAATTCCCAGTGTAAACATCAGAGGGGCAGTAGAACTAATCCGATTTATCAAGGGGAATATCGGGATGCACGACTTTCCCGTTTTTTTCTAATTCCGGTTTCTCAAGAAAATCAAGATTCTTAGGTTCAACCGCATCTTCACTTTCCTGATCTTTATCTCTAGTCAAGTATTTCAGAATTTCTACATCGATCCCTTTCCTTCGTTCTTTATAGGATTGCTCTAAGGTTTCGATAGATGCGTAATCATCCGAGTAATCAAAATAAGCGTCGCCACGTAATGGGTTATCCAGCGTCCTGATTAACTCCGGGTGCTCCATAACGCCTTTGATGAAGACGTAGGCGTGGCGGAACTCCAGCCTGGAGAGCTTATGGAATGCGACTTCCCAAAGTTCCTGAAGAGTGAACTTGTTTTCCGGTTCCTGCAAAAGATGGTCGTCGCGAGCCTGAAGGTTCTCGACCATATTCTCTGACTCTTTTGAGAGCCTCTCTGCGTCCTGGCGTGAGACACGGAAATAAATCTGCGTCTGTGCGTTACCCAGGATAAGAGAGATGAGTTTGTCATCGAGTTGTTTCAAGCTCTGATGAGCCATTGTAAGGCACAATCCAAACTTCCGTGCTTCCGCGAGCACAGTATCGAATGATTCTGTAGCGATGTTTTGGAATTCATCGACATATAAAGCAAATGGCCTGCGTTCTCCGGTTCGAGTGAGAAAACTCATCTCTATATCCGCCATCAATAGAGCGCCGAATAAATCAGCATTTCCGGCGAGCCTACCTTTTGCCAGGTTGACAAGGAGAATCCCGCCAGAGTCCATTATCTCTTTGATGTTAAACGAGGACTCAGGCTGGGATAACCTGGCTCCGATTCTGCGATCCGCCAAGAATGCTGATATCTTATTCAGCGAGGATTCGATGAATAACATCCGATCCTTTTTATTCCAGGCATTGTAACGCCCGACAAAAAACTCCCTGGTCTGATCTATATTCGAGTTTTCCACCAGCATCCTTCTGAAATCCGCATCGACCAGAACCTTATCAAACTCAGCCAGGGTATAGCCCTGCTCACATAATAGCGTGAGAGTGTGACGCAGGATATCCTCCATACGTGCGCCCCACGAGTCCTCCCAGATACGTTTGAACGCCAGGACAAGCTTTGCCACTTGTTCCGCTACCATGACACCTTCCCGACGCTTCAACAGATTGTAAGCCAGCATATGCTCCGTGTCAGCCAGGTCGAGAAGCACTGTTTGTTCCTTCCGTTTTTTTAAGTGTGGAATCAGGTCATAGACAAGATCACCGTGAGGATCAATCACACAAAATCCTATCCCGTTTTGTACATCCTGAACCAGGAAATTTTTCATCAGGGAGCTTTTGCCCGATCCGGACGCGCCAACGATATACATGTGAGTCGAACGATACTTGCTGGGAACCTGTAAAATCTCATCAAACATCATGTTGCTGGACTTGCCGACTTCCAGCTTGTAATCATCACTAACTTCAATTGGCTGATGTTGAGACAAATCCCACAGCGCCTTTGAAGTTGCGGAAGCCACGTTCTCCCGAACCTTCAGGAATCCGGTCGTGTAATCTTCCATGTGATATAAAAAATTAGTGAGCCAGTTGCGAAACGTAAACCACAGGAAGATTACGATAAAAATTAATCCCAGCGTCGCAAAGACTCTGAACACAGAGGCCGTGAGCACTACAGTTTCTTGATCCACAATTTCCCCCATGTGATAATTGAAATGGATTATACACAGAAAAGAATTTAAATTTAACCCCCGCGCTTAATGTCGTTTTGAATTGCCGATCCTTCCCACCGTGCAGAACGGCGGGAGGGGCGGAGTCGGGGACAAAAACAGATTCTCAAATACCAGCTATGTCAGTCCTGGACAAGGATAGCTGAGATTAGCACCCCTACTTAGTTCCTACAGGGTGTTAAGTAGACCCTA
>SDBT01006473.1_pt1 | contig 19428 bp, 17 predicted proteins | sample 2277101 | NCBI WGS metagenome assembly SDBT01 (sample SAMN10404973, study PRJNA504765) | marine sediment metagenome | isolation source: marine sediment core GS10_PC15, 103 cmbsf | place: Arctic Ocean: Southern Knipovich Ridge | collected 2010 | reverse complement strand
ATGGGGCGTCTCAAACAGGCATGTCATGATTTCTTTGCAGACACATCTCCTGACGACATGCTCCGTCTGACTTCTTTGGTAGCATAGAAACTGCACAGAACTTATGCAATCTTACTTACTACTATATATATCGAGTTAATGGCTACATTTCGAGACTAAAAATTTTGGATTTGCACCTTTGAAATTCTTATGAGTGCGGAAGCAAGCTTCAGCACTCCAAAAATCTGCCCTTAACAGCCACTAAAGGTAAGGATCCCACTGCTATAGTATTTTCAGTTCCCTCAGATGAGCTAAACTATCTGCTATCTGCTCTCTTGCAGCTTCTGGCGCCAACTGCATAACCTTGACAACGTTCTCTGATAAATATTCGCTAACCATCCTGAAGTCTAGATCACCGATACCCGGAGCCAAGCCATACTCAGTTGACTTTACATCATTGAGATGAATTCCTATCATCCTGTTGGAGTATTGCTTCAGAAAATTTTCGTGGTTCACAAGCCCCAAATGTTCCTGAATCTGTGCATATCCTGTGTTGTGCCAGTATGCTATATTCGCGCCGCTAAATTCGCTCAGAATAATCTCTATCTCATCAAAATTTGGTATCTGTCGGAACTCTCTTCTGTTCTCGATTCCAATGAGTATATCAAGAGATTCTGCCCTTCTGATCAATCTATCCAGGCTGAAGAATACCGCATCGAGGTTTCTCTGCTGTCCGGCTTCCCGTCTATCTCTTGCTTCTTCCAGGCGGAACTCGAAATCGCTGGATTCCTTCTCCCCTTTGTTATAGAGTTCGATCAGCTTTTCCGTTGGATCTTTGATGTCCACGTGCCCGAAATGGCAGATCACTATCCTCGCGTCAACGGTGTCGGCCAATTCAATAGTTTTGACAGTATATTCCACAGCTCTCTCCTGCTCCTCTCTATCGCAAGAGGACAGCAAGAAAGCATCGCTGTCAGCCATTGCCTTCGGCAGTATATCAGGAACCGGGCAGAAATTTTGTATACTGACTACCTGCATATTCGTTCCTAGAAATGGCCTGATTTCGTTAAGTTTCGCACCTGTCAGGTAGTAGTCTAACTCGATTGCCTCAAACCCTACATCCCGGATTTGCGACAGTATCTCCTGCCCACTCCCCAGTTCTCTTGAATTCCATAAAGTCGAAAGAGCAATCATAGAAATCCAACGGCAAAAAGTTCCAGCGCCGCTGCCTTCCTTCTGAGGCAAATAAGGGCACGATACTAGCGTGCCCTTACTCTGATTAAAATAGGGTTAATTATCAATATTCCTCTTCTAAAATTTCCTCCTCGTATTCTTTGTATTCAGCCGGAGTCATGAGCACATTCAGTTCGCCGGGAACCTCTATACGCATCCTGACGATCCATCCATCCCCTTCTGGCGACCTATTTACAAGGTCAGGCGAGTCCTCCAGAGCGATATTCACTTCGATTACCTCGCCGGTTATCGGAGCGTGAAAGTAAATCACTGCCCCACCTCTGGATTGGATGTTACCCATAGGATCATTCTGCTCAAATTCCTCGCCTTCTTCCGGAAATTCTATAAAGACTACTTCACCAAGCGCTTCCTGTGCCCTGTTACTTATGCCGACCGCAACTATGTTATTGTCTTCCAGCTCAAGCTCAACCCATTCATGTGTTCTGGAGTATCTCACAGCAGATCCTCACTTTGAAGTGTTTATCACTATATCCCCACTTATTGCTTTGATACTTTTCTCAAGCGGCGGAACCATACTACGCCTGATACGAACCACGGCTTTGCTTCTCTCGCCGTGAACCACGTCCAGAATGCTACCCTTGAGCCGGGCAACAAGCTTTAAAACAGCCCCGATATGATCATGTGGCATCTCTATCTGCAAACGGACGGACGAGATATAAACAACCGTTTCAGCATTATCGAGGCACTCTTTGGCTGTCTGCCTGTAGGCTCTGATAAGACCGCCTACGCCCAGTTTTATGCCGCCAAAATAGCGAACTACTATGCACATCACGTTGTGAAATCCTGACGATTCAACAGCCGCGAGGATAGGCTTACCCGCAGAATTGGCTGGTTCACCTGCATCATTACTTCTGACCAATTTTCTTGCATCTGATCCTATGCTGAAAGCATAGCAATGGTGTGTGGCATCCGGGAACTCCGCTTTGATGCTGCGGATGAAATCCATAGCATTCTCTTCCTTAGCAACAGATTTCGCCAGGCCAATGAACCTGGATTTCTTCACACGAAGGTCTGTTCTGGATACACCACGAATTGTGGTATATTGATCTTCTTCTGTGTGTCTAATGTGCTTCACTGGCAAATCAGTATCACCAAACGGTATCACGAATCCTGCACTAGACTCAAACGATTGCGGTTCAATCATTCAGTCGTCCTTACAGGACTTAGTTATCTTGTGAATATCCATTTCCCAGCGATAAATCACTGGGCTAATATCATTAGTTCCTACGGAACAAGGAGTTTCCAAAGGCAGCTTCTTCTTAAGTCAGCGCCATTCGGCTGGCAGCCTCGTTCTACTAATTGCCTGTCCCTTCGTCAAGAAATCGTACCCGCAGAAACTAACTTGTCAGCGCACTAGCCATGCATGCGTAAATGCGGAAGCAAGCTTCCGCACTCCATAACAACTTCTGCCACGACCGGTTCCTTCTTCCTGTCTTGAGTCTTCTAGAATTTCGCAGTAAAGGAAAGGGACATTATGGAATCTTGCTCTTCTAATCTCAATTTTTCGTCGCTATTCAGAATTGGCTTGCGGCGCGGCGCTCTTGCGAGGTTCAGCTCAACTCTTTTGATTTTAACGCCAACGCCGACGGTTGGTCCCTTACGGATCCAAACGCGCTCTTCGTATATGGAAACTCCATCATTAAGGCCCATCAGCGGATCATAGTATGTATCGGTAGTCCTCATATAGCCGATCCTGAGCGTTACAAACCTGGCATATACTAACTCCGCTCCAAGATTATACCTTGGTCCATCCTGGAAGGGCGGATTTGCATCCATACTCAGAGATAGAACGCTGTTACCGCTGTCCTTCACAACATACATGGCGCCAAATAATAGCCTTCTGCGCAGATCGCCGGGAATGTCCGGGGAGTCGAAGGAAAGCCTACTGCCAATATTCTGCAGAACAGCGCCCACTCTAAGTCGCGTTCCTATCTGATGCAGAAATCCTGCGTTCATAGCGTAAGTTCGACCGATGCTGCTTCCCTCATCGGCAGGTATCTTTGACCTGATGGATCTCACATCAAATCCCAGTGACACACCCTGAAAAAGCCCAATACTGTATCCCACTACAAAAGCTATATCATCCCGCGGAAATGAGTTGACGGCTTTGCCTTCCTCATCAACCCTGATAAATCTACCACCGTAGTGGAAAACGAAACTCATCCCCATATCCCCGAATTTGCCCAGAGGTAAAGCATAGCTGATAGTTCCCATCTCAGTTGGCTCAACGTTATATTTGCCGTAATCTTCCCATTTCCCCTCCCCGTTCTCCTTCATTATGACTGCGGCAACGCGTGGTAACCTGTGAAGGTTTATGAGCAACTCGCTTCCTTCCGCGTAAGCCAATCCTGCTGGGTTATTATTCAACGAGCGAGCGCCAATGGAGTAAGTAATGAGGCTTTCACCCATACCATCAATGGCAGCAGAGGTCGATTGCTGCAGAAAATCTGCGCCATATCTCTCCTCTGATGCTGACGAGGTTTGAATGTTTACAGTTACCAGAAGTAGTGCAATACACAGAGATTTCCAGATCATCAATTGAAAAACCTCATATCTCGGCCATGTCAAGTTTCGGTAGAAAATACCTATGAATACTATTATGAAATTAAAACGACCTGCGCGGCTCCATAGTCTTTGGTATTTGTCATCGACACCAATACATCACGCGCACCCAACTGATGCGATAGCTGTTCCGTTTTGCCGCTGAGAGTGATTAATGGTTTGCCGAGATCATTATTTGTGATCTCTATATCCTTCCACTCAACACCGCCTCGCCAGCCAGTTCCCAGAGCTTTGAATACAGCTTCTTTTGCTGCAAATCTACATGCCAATCCCTGCGCGCAATTTTTTTTGCTCTTACAGTATGCAAGTTCCTGCCTGGTGAATACGCGGTCCTCAAATCTGCTGCCCCAGCGGGATAACGCCGATTTGATCCGCGAAACCTCCACCATGTCATAGCCAATGCTAATTATATTTCCTCCAGAAAGCATCTGAGCAGCATCCTTCCATGCACCTGCCCTCAACGAAGGGGACTGATCTTGACTTCCGCCGGTCTCGCTCTCACAAATTCCAGCCCTTCAGGCAACTCAACATTCTCGGCGGAAAGAATAACCAAGCGATTCTCTTCATCCGCTGGAGTTAGAGTAATCACTACCTGAAGATTGCCTATCTCAACTTCCATCGCCAGACACTTGATTTCGATTTCTTTAGGGACTGCTTCCCACGCGTTTTGTATCCCCACCAGTTTAACTGGAACTTTACGAAATGTTATCTCGCTTTGCTGAAGGGGACTAATCTGGACTTTCGCCGGCTTCGCTCTCATAAATTCCAGCCCTTCAGGCAACTTAACATTATCGGCGGTAAGAGTAACCCAGCCATCATCTTCATCTGCTTGGGTCAGATCAACCACTGCCTGGAGACTGCCTATCTCAACTTCCATTGCCCGACATTTGATTTCAATCTCTCTTGGGACAGCTTCCCACTCGTCACCTGTCAGTTTAACTGGAACGTTACGGAATGTTATCTCACTTTTCTGAGTCTGCCCCTGAAATGGCCACCACGATCCTGTTAGTTTATTGGCATATAACCACATCACGATGGCTAAAAGTAAGCAGATGAGCTTGATTTCGAGGTTATCGAATATACTACGTATTTTCATCTATTTCTGTTTCCGGCATAACTTCCGATTCCTCAGATGCAAGCACCAGAGCATCAACGAGGATTCTATCTAACGTTTCTGGTTTCAGATAGCGGGTTATCCCACCGTCCATGGCTACGGATATATCACCTGTTTCCTCCGATACTACAACCACCACAGAGTCAGTTCCTTCCGTCAGCCCAACAGCCGCGCGATGCCTGGTGCCAAGGGATTGCTCCCATTTGCTGTCCTGTGTGAGTGGTAGGATACAGTTTGCTGCAATAATGCGTCCGTTCCTTATTATCACAGCTCCGTCATGCAGTTCGGTTTCGGGATAAAAAATAGTCATCAGAAGTTCGCGTGAGGCTTCTGCATCCATCTGTATCCCTGTCTCAGCGAATTCGTCCAGAGTTGCTTCCCGTGCCATGACTATGAGCGCTCCCGCACGAAGCGCAGATAATCTCCCAGCAGCTTCCACCACTTTCCCTATATACTCCCGCTCATCGTGGAGACTTCCACCAAGAAATGGTGCTGTCCGCCCCATACGTGCCAGAGCGCGCTTCATTTCGGGGGCAAAGATGATAATGAAAGCGACTGCTCCCAATGTCCAGAGTTTTCGCAGCAGCCAGTCCAGAGTTTGGAGGCCAACGAGAGATGCAATAAAAGATACGCCAATAAGGATACCGAGTCCTTTGAGAGCCTGGATAGCGCGCGTGCCGCGTATGAGCATAAAAGCTTTGTAGAATAGAAAAGCTACAAACAGAATATCAATAATCTGGAGAATATATTTTATAGCGCCTGACATTGCCACCGGACAATGGATAGCATGACATAGCCCGAAGGTACCTCATCTCTACCCAATATTTTGCCCGCCCCTCACAATAGCGTCGGTCATACGTATAACTCTTACCATTTCTTTGACATCGTGAACACGAACAATATCAACTCCATTATTAATGGCCGTAGCCACGGTAGCCGCTGTACCTTCGAGTCTATCGTCTGTCGGGAGACCCAGTATTTTGCCGATGAAGGATTTCCTGGATGTTCCGACAAGGATCGGCTTTTCCAGAGATTTGAAATCCCTCAATCGCCTGATAATCTCCAGATTGTGCGCTACTGTTTTTCCAAAGCCAATCCCCGGATCGATGATAATATGGTCAGGAGAAATTCCCTCATCCACTGCTGCATGAATTCTGGTTCTGAGGAAGGAGATTATTTCAGAGATTACACAATCATAGTGAGGTTCAGCTTGCATATCTTTCGGCGTACCTTTCATGTGCATCAGTATCACAGGCACATCCGCCTCAGCCACAACTGAGGCCATATCTGCATCACCTCGTAGAGCACTTATGTCGTTGACTATACAGGCTCCCATGTCCAGAGCCTTCCGCGCTACAGATGATCTATACGTGTCGATGGAAATCGGAATTTCGGTCGTCTTTGCCAGTTTTTCGATCACAGGCAGCACCCTATCCATCTCAATCTCAACCGGAACTGGCTCTGCTCCAGGCCGACTTGATTCCCCGCCCACATCTATAATATCTGCGCCCTCAGCAATCATTCTTTCGGCATGTTCCACAGCGGCTTCCACTTTAGCGAATAGCCCGCCGTCGGAAAAGGAATCAGGGGTTATGTTGAGAATACCCATTACAAGCGTGCGCCGGTCGGGCATTGGTTTTTGGGAGCAGCAGTTGGGAGATGGAGAACAGAGACCAGCCAGAAGACTCTTTACTTCGTCCCCTGACTTTGTGAAACTAAGAGATTGCAATAAAAGCTTACCCGCCAGAGCATGACACTGCTTCAGCGTGTTCATGATTGGTGTACCTGTAGTTAATGATACTGTTGGCGAATTCGGAATTGCTATTCGGTCGGGGTTAGAAAACCCCGACTATCGGTTAGTGGGGATTTTATTATTACCGATAGACGGGACTTTTCAGTCCCGTTAGATGAATTCGCCAACAGTATCAGTTAATTTCAGGAACCCATCCGAAAGCCCCTCTCAATATAGACTATTCTCACTCAACCGTGGGTTTTTGGATAGGTTTTTAGAATTGATACATCAGATGGCTTGCTTTCAGCTACCATCCAGCCCAATTTTTCAGTATCCGAAGGTATTTTCTGCGCGCGAATTTCATGAAGTATCGCACTAAGAGCTTATCCGAAAACCTGGTTTCGATACAGGCTGCGCCCACTCAACCGGCGGTTTTCGGATAAGCTCTAACTAAGCTCTGCCGCAACCGTATCTTCCTTCATAATATCCTCTATTTGTTGAGCATTAAGCGATTCTTCTTCCAGAAGCGCACTGGCCAATCTATCGAGTCTATGCTCATTTTCTTTCAATAGAGATTCGGCTTTGGTCAGACATTCCTCCACGATCCTGCGAATTTCTCTGTCGATTTCGATGGCTGTTTCTTCGCTATAGTCTTTATGTGTGGCGATCTCTTTACCCAGGAAAATCTGTTCCTCTCTCTTGCCGAAAGTCAGAGGCCCCATTCTCTCACTCATTCCCCAGTCACAGACCATTTTTCTCGCCATCTCCGTGGCTCTTTCCAGATCGTCCTTTGCGCCTGTAGATGGTTCACCAAACTTCATCTGTTCTGATACGCGACCACCCAATTTGACAGCTATTTCAGCCACCAGATAACTCTTAGTGTAATTGTGCTTCTCCTCCACCGGGAGCTTCTGGGTTACGCCCAAAGCTCGGCCACGGGGAATGATGGTACACTTGTAGTTGGGATCAGCTTCGGGAATAAAGTATGATAGCAAAGCATGACCAGCTTCGTGGTATGCTGTTAGTTTTAGCTCAGATTCGCTAATGATCATACTTCTGCGTTCTGGTCCCATTAATATTCTGTCTTTGGCTTCTTCCATGGATACCATATCGACTTTTTTCTTATCCTCGCGCGCTGCCAGAAGAGCAGCTTCGTTAACCATGTTGGCAATATCTGCACCGGAGAAGCCCGGTGTACTGCGTGCCAGTATGCTCAAATCTACGTCATCATCCAATGGAACTTTTCCGTCGGTATGAACTTTGAATATTCCCTCTCTTCCCCGGACGTCGGGAAAATCCACCACGATCTGGCGATCAAAACGTCCGGGTCGTAGCAAAGCCGGGTCCAGCACATCTGGTCGGTTGGTGGCAGACATGAGTATTACCCCATCATTTGTGTTAAATCCATCCATTTCTACCAGAAGCTGATTGAGTGTCTGTTCCCGCTCATCGTGCCCGCCACCAATACCAGCGCCCCGGTGACGTCCGACGGCATCCAGTTCGTCAAGGAAAATGATACATGGCGCGTTCTTTCTGCCTGTTTCAAATAAATCGCGAACTCTTGACGCGCCAACGCCAACAAACATCTCCACGAAATCTGAGCCGCTAATGCTGAAAAAGGCTACGCTGGCTTCTCCAGCCACCGCACGGGCCAGGAGCGTTTTTCCTGTGCCGGGTGGCCCTATCAGAAGAACACCTTTGGGTATTCTTCCACCTAATCTTTGAAATTTTTTGGCGTCCTTCAAGAACTCTATAATTTCTTTAAGCTCCTCTTTAGCCTCATCGCAACCGGCAACATCATCGAATGTATGTTTTTGCTGATCGTTGGAATGCAAGCGAGCTTTACTCTTTCCGAATGCCAGCGCTCTGTTTCCTGTGCCCTGCATTTGCCTGGAAATAAAATACATGAAGCCTATTAGAAGTAGCAGAGGAAGCAATCCGCCTGCGAGGAATCCCAGCCATTCTGGAAAGCGAGAGGGTTGCTCGTTATCGAAATCTATTCCGCTAGCCCGAAGAAGTTTCACGATTTCGACACTATAATCCACATCGCGCGAAACCTTGAATCTTTGAACACCTCCCATTTCTTCGGACATAAATTCTCCTGTGATCCATTTATCACCTATTGTCACGGACGCTATCTGTTTTTGGGAATTGTTCTCCGGATCAATCATGTTATAGAATTCGCTTGCTGTCATGGGGTGAATTTTGGTGGAATCACTCCGCATGATTTTCAAGAAGGCGTAGGCACCCACAACTCCTACCATAAGCCATACGATCATACTACGAGTACTTTTATTCACATCTGTACCCCTTTATGATTGCTATATCCAACCAAACAGGAATTCAAGCAACTGGGTAAAAAATTCTGATTATCCACTTTGAACAGGCCGGTAACTTGTTCTGCCAACCGTTCAGCTTAACTAAATTATAGCACCTCGTATCTACTATGTCAAGCGCATTAGGTCATAACTTCTGTGGGCTGATAGGTACTGCAAATTTAGAATTCTAGCGTTGCTATGTAGCGTAAGCCGCGATACATCTCAGCGTAGTCCAGTCCATATCCGATAACAAACTCGTCAGAGATCTGGAAGCCTACATAATCTATTTTCACATCCTCTGTTCTGCGCTCAGCTTTATCAAGAAGGACGCATAGCTTGAGGCTCGCGGGGTTTCTAATCAATAATATATCCCTCAGATAACGCAGTGTCAATCCGCTATCAACTATATCATCAACGACCAGAACATCTCGCCCCTCGACATTCGTTGTCAGTCCCTGAAGTAATCTCACCTGTCTCGTGGACTCTGTGCCGCTGCCATAGCTGGAAAGCTGGACAAATTCCAGACTTGTGGATATATCGAGACTCCTTAGCAAATCGGCGAGAAAGATCACAGCGCCCTGCAATATGCACACGATGATGACATCCCTGCCGCGATAGTCATCTGAGATCTGTTGTCCCAACTCTCGCACGCGTCGAAGTATTACCTCTTCTAATAACAAAATTCTGCCAATGTGTGTTCCCAATAGCTCCTCAATTCTTGATCGCTATGCCTTCTAATGCCCAATTTCATCTGGAAATGAGACTCATTTGCGCCGTTGAGTAGTTGCTGTAGTGGCGCACCTGCGTGTGCGCCTTGCATGTTGATAGACGATCCGGGACAGACACATAGGTCTGTCCCTACAATGTCATTTCCAACTGAAACAGGTATAATTCGTCCCATTCGTCCCATTCGTGTCATTACCACAATACCTTTAGATCCATAAGCGGGCAAATATACGAGTATACAAATATAGACTTATAGACTCTCTGATTTGTTGACCTGATAAGAGCATATAATTTCATTTGGGTGCGGCTACTTTTGCATGGGAACTGTCAAGATACTCGTTTTGCTGACTTCTGACTCAGTGTAAGGTTTTCAGCAATCTCTGTTCAGCGCTTCAGGTGGTTTTCCGTAGAACATGCCGCTGGCTTGTTCGCAAACGGGCTGGCAGCCTCGTTCTACTAATTACCTGTCCCTTCGTCAAGAAATTGTACCCGCAGAAATTATGTTGTCAGCGTTCTAGCTGCGCTCCGGACACTCCGGTAATTCCTGCCTCATCCGCTCAAAGATGTCCTGGCATTTGTCCGGATCTATTGGCAGATCGACGCGGATATGATCCATAGCGCTGATGCAAACGGCTTCCAGTATCTCATATCCGTGATATGTTATGTCTATATTGCAGGGATGCACTTTGCTGTCATCGTCGAGCCAGTCTGCAAAATCTCTCATATATAGCGGCTGAAGCCTGGTGGACTGCTGTATTCCCCAATTGTCGCCTTCCCCGCCAATAACCTCGCCACTGGAAGATTTCGTAAATGCTCCCCATCGCCCGTTTGCATCACCCCAGGCGTAGCCATGAGTTCCATAAAGAGTCAGTCTATCGTCAACCCAGAAGTGGTCGCTGGACATATGAGAGGCTGAAAGCTTCCCAAACTCGAAGTATGATCGAACACCGTTTTCAAACTCGACATGCCCTGTTGTGTAATTTGGCGATGGGTGATGATCGCTGAGCAATTCCTTGCCATGAACATGCCCCACAACCCATTTGGCCCGGCTGCCGTTGTTAGCCCAGAGGATATAATCCATATAGTGAGTGCCCAACTGGGATAACCATGCCTGGCACGTGGCATTAACGTAAATGACTTCGCCAATGTCACCTGAATCGACTATCTTTTTCATCTTCTGCAGCGAGGTAAGATATTTGTGTTGATGAGACACAACCGCTTTGATGCTATTTTCTTTGCAGAGCTTCGTGATAGCCCATGCCTCTTTTAATGATGTAGCCATTGGTTTTTCAAAGGCCATCCCTTTTACGCTATATTTTCCGGCCAATTCAGCCATTGGCAAGCGCAGATTCGGTTGAGTCACAAAGCAAAAAACATCCGGCCTGGTCTCAGCCAGCATTTTCTCCGCATCGGCGTAAAGGATGTCGGATGACAAGCTCTTCCCGCCGGCGTATGCGTTTAGCTTCTCCTGGTCAAGATCGCATAATCCAACCAATTCAAAGCGATCTGACAGTTCCAGAAACGCATTTGCATGTATCTTTCCACGACTACCTATCCCAACCTGAGCAACTCTATGTTTCTTCATTCCATTCTCCTTCAGCGACATCGTTGTTCGCTTATTTGGTCAAACGGTCAATGGCGCGACCAACGGCATTCACCATCAGATCGATCTCCTCATCTGTCATGCCAAGATTCAGTGGAAGACGGAAGATCTGCTCACGCCACAACTCCTCTGCAATAGGGCAAAGCCCAGGTTGATAGCCTCTGACTTCATAGGGTGGAGTCATATAGGCAGGCTTGTTATGACCCGGCATCTCAATGCCTTCCTCGTCCTCCATTACGCGCACAAACTCCTGGAGTTCGATGCCGAGAGCCTTAGAGTCCAGACGGGACATATACCAGTGGAAAACGTGCCGCTGCCCGGGAAATTCGCGGATGGGATGAACCTCCTCAAATTGGCTCAACCCTTCGGTCAAACGATGGGCTATGGCTCGACGTTCGTCATTCATCGCGTCCAGTCTCTTGATCTGAACCCGTCCGATGGCCGCGCGGATCTCGTCCATCCGGAAATTTTCGCTGATAATTTCGCCTGTTCCCCATACACTTCGCAACGCTCGCGCCCTGGATATCCATTTATCTGCCTGGTCATGGTTTACAGTAAGCATCCCGCCATCGCCGGTGCTCATGTTCTTCTGTTCCTGGAAACTAAACGCTGCCATGTGCGGAATTGCTCCCACGCTGCGCCCTTTGAACTTTCCACCTGCACATCGCGCCGCGTCCAGAACAAAATAAAGTCCGTGACGTTGGGCGATGTCCATTATGCGATCCATATCTGGCACATGCCCCTCATACGATGAGATATAAATTGCCTTAGTTTTGTCTGTGATGAGAGGCTCGATCTTGTCCTCATCCACATTCAGCGTATGCGGGCTTATATCAGCAAATCGAGCAGTCGCTCCATACTTCAGCGGGTAGGCAGCAGTGGCAATGTAAGTGAGCGGATTGCTGATCACCTCATCGCCCGGTCCGATTCCCAGAATGACAGTGGCAATGGACAGGGCATTGCACGCGCCGTTTACTGGCATAGCATATTTCGCTCCGCAGTATTCAGCGAATTCTCTGGCGAAAGCGTCTCCTTCGCCTTCCTTCGTCAGTCCGCTAACTTCCCCGCTTAACATCACTCGAATGACGGCCTGAACTTCCTCCAGACCAAATCGACTGCCAAGAGGTTTTTGTGTTATTTTCATTGTTCGTCTCCTCACTTAATTGAATTAACCTCACCGGAAGCTCCATGCCTGCCTCTACTGGGTCGTCTGCTCCGCCTTCCAGCCTAAACAGCAAAAAAACTCAATCAGTATAACTCAATCTCAACAAAACATAGTCTACCTCTCCACACTATAGGTGTCAATGAAAAAGCTCAAGTTCTGCAACGACTCTACTTTCCAAACATTCGGCATAAGGAACTTTCTCTTGCCTCTCCTATCTATTCCGTTGTATAATCACTCATGATCATCTCCTCTTTTTAGCATGAGATGTGTTATTCTAACGCAAGCTAATAATATCTGAAGTTATTTTGGAGTGCCGAAGCTTGCTTCAGCCAGGAAGAGAATATGAAAAAATTTGACGTAATCGGTGTTGGTTATTCCTCATTGGACTATTTCGGTATTGTGGATGAATATCCCCCGCCTGCGGACAGGAAGATGCCTATGGCTCAGTTCGCCAAACAAGGCGGCGGACCCGTAGCGACAGCTCTGGTGGCGCTATCGCGGCTGGGAGCCAGAACTGCCTTCGTTGGGAAGATGGGCGATGATGAATTCGGCAGCTTTATGAAAAGTCAGTTGAAAAAAGACAAGGTTGACATCACTCAGGTTGTCACAGAACCGGGCGTATCATCACAGTTCGCTTTCATTATCGTGGATCAGGATACGGGCAAAAGAACGATATTGTGGAGCCAATCGGAGGTGGCCCCGCTTCGCGCTGATGAGATGGATAGCGAATTCATCACTTCAGCGTCAATACTGCATCTGGATGGCCTGCAAATGGAGGCAGGTCTGGCGGCGGCGCGCTGGGCGAAAGCGGCGGGTATGACTGTTGTTCTGGACGGTGACACTATAAGACCCGGTATGGACGAACTCATAGGGCTGACCGATGTGCTGATAACTTCGCACAATTTCGCCGTGCAGTTCACCGGCAAAGATGACATGGAGAAGGCGTTACGCAAAATGCGTTCGCTGAATCCTGAAATTGTCGGTATCACATTGGGAATTGATGGGTGTATATTATCGTGGGAGGATACCATCATCCGCAGACCTGTCTACGACGTGGAAGTTGTGGATACTACCGGGGCAGGCGATGTTTTCCACGGCGCATTTATATATGGGCTACTGAAAAACTGGTCGCTGGAAAAGACAGCCGAATTCGCCAATGCAGTGGCATCCATGAAATGCAGGAAACTCGGTGGGCGCGCTGGAATACCGACGCTGGATGAGGTGATGGCATTCCTCAAAGCCTATCCGAAAACCGTCGGTTGAATGGGCTAATACCAATTCCATAATATAATTGTGCATTAGTTTTTGAGTTCAGCAACGGTCTTCTTGATCACCCCCATCCTGGCCTTCCCCCATCAAGGGGGAAGGAACTGATGGTTCTCTATATTATCGCTTTTTGACTAAAAAAACGAGTATTCCTGTCAAGTCCCAAATCCCTTCCCCCTTGATGGGGGAAGGCCAGGATGGGGGTGATCTGGCGGGCTAAATTCGCCAACAATATCTTTCCAGTTCCGCCTGTAATGCAAAGTAATAAAATGGAAATGGTATAACCTGTATCGAAACAAGGTTTTCGGATACTGACGCTGACAAATGGATCTGCGCGCATCTCAGGTATCATGGCACATCGAACATACATCTCGATAATAGCATCCCTGGCACTTCACATACTGGCTGTGCTCACCTTCGCGGGTGTAAAGCTATACAGGGAGATAAGAATCGAGGACAGCATGTCTGTCATATTCGTCCCCGAACAGAAGGTCAATCCTCTGCGACGTTCACTCCTCGTCCGTCCCATGACCTCGGTGGACAAATATTCCCGGCATCGTCCACCGGAACAGAATTCTGTCCGCGCTGAGTATGATTTGTCCGCGGAAGTGTATTTCAACGCGCCCGAAAGGGAAATTTCTGAGGTCAAAGGCTTGCCACAGGCGGTGTTTCGGGATACGGATATCCAACGGCCTGCTGCTGAATACAAAAACCGTCTGTCCGACCCCATGACAACCGATCTACTCAAAGAACCACATCTGCGAGGGATACAGGTACAACCGCGCATTTATCAGGGAAGCGACTTACTCAGTGATATGGCGCCAGCGCAGGCGAAGCCGGGCATGGTCAATACTGACAACGTCCTGCAAAAATTTGCAGCGGTTGTGCGTAAGAGAATAGAATCCCAGAAGAGATACCCGGTAGCAGCCCGAAATTCTGGAATCGAAGGCCGCGTCGGGGTAAAAATGACAATATTGAGAGACGGCAGACTGGAGAAAGCCGAGATCACAGAGTCGTCGGGCTACAAAATCCTCGACAGGGCAGCACTGCGAAGTGTGCAGGACGCTGCCCCTTTCCCACCCATTCCCGAAGCGGCAAAGCTGGATAAAATACAGATGAGTATCAACTTAACCTTTAAGCTCTCTGCATGATCTCACAGGGGTATTCAGTTTTACATGGAGCGCCGGTTGAGTAGCCCTGAATTTTATGTCCGAATCATATTGACAAAAACAGCAATCAATGGTAAAGTATGTTCAAGAACGGGGTAGCCATAATCTACAGGAAATAGAACTGTGGTCTGGGAAATCATTTCCGTCGCAGGAAATCAGACCAGGTATTATTGCCATGATTATGACTACCCCGTTACTCTGTCCAGGCAAATGGGCATCCGGGATTATGGCGTTAGACTCAATCGTTTATTAACTTTCAGGAGATTTTAAGAATGGAGGATGCGGGCAAGACAAAGGGGCAACTTATAAAAGAATTGGCCGAATTAGGCCAGCGCATTTTAGAGTTGGAGGCGGCAGAAGCCAGGAGTAAGAAAACGGAGGAAATGCTGGCTACCGAGAGAGAGCGTCTAGCTGTAACTCTACGTTCCATTGGTGATGGTGTCATTGCCACTGACGCAGATGGGAGAGTGATACTTGTCAACGAAGTCGCTGAAGGTTTTACCGGCTGGGCTGAGGAAGAGGCTGTTGGCAAATCTCTGAGCGAGATTTTTCATATTATCAATGAAGATACCCGTGAGCAATGTGAGAATCCTGTGGAGAAGATCCTCCAAACTGATGGAATAATCGGTCTCGCCAACCATACAATCCTCGTATCCAGGGATGGCATAGAACGGCTTATTGCTGACAGCGGATCGCCTATCCGCGATAGGGATGGCAGTATCATTGGTGTGGTTTTGGTATTCCGGGACGTCACCGAAAGGCGGAGAATAGAGCAAGGCATTATGAGGGCCCAGAAGCTCGAATCTATTGCTGTACTCGCGGGCGGAATTGCGCACGACTTCAATAATCTTCTAACTGGAGTCCTGGGCAATATCTCCCTTGCGCGGATGTATACAGATCCGGATAAGGTCTCCGAAAGACTGCTGGAAGCAGAAAAAGCATCACTCAGAGGAGAAGAGCTGACCCGGCAGTTACTCACATTCTCCAGAGGCGGAACATCTCTCAAGGAAACGGCATCCATTGCAGAAATACTAAAAGACTCAGCCATCCTTAAGCTGAGAGGCACTAACATCAGAAGCGAATTCTCCATACCTGACAATCTCTGGCAGGTGGAGGTCGACCCGGAGCAAATAAGCCAGGTTATTGACAGCATTGTCATCAATGCACGGCAAGCAATGCCTCAAGGTGGGACAATTAGAATACAGGCTGAGAACGTGATTGTAGAAGCCGGGGATGCTATTCCGCTGAAGGGCGGGAAATATGTGAGGATATTCATACAGGATCAGGGAATTGGGATACCGAAAGAGCATCTTGGGAGGATATTTGATCCCTATTTCACCACCAAACAGAAAGGCAGTGGCCTGGGTCTTGCGGCCTCTTATTTCATAATTAGGAATCACGGTGGATACATCGCGACAGAATCTCAGGTGGGAGTAGGGACAACCTTCTATATCTATCTCCCCGCTTCTCAGGGAGAAGTCCCAATTGAGGTACCAGTAGAGTCGAAAGAAGCGGAAGACAAGCTCGTTGCTGGTGAGGGAAGGATTCTGGTAATGGATGATGATGAATTCATCAGAGAGCTTGCCAGCGATATGCTCACCGGCATTGGATATGAAGTGACAGTTGCCAGAGACGGGGCTGAAGCGATCAGGCGGTATAAAAACGCCAGAGAGTCCGGTAGTCCCTTTGATCTGGTTATTATAGACCTAATTGTGCGGGATGGTATGGAAGGTGAGGAGACAATTCGGAATCTCACTGAGATTGATCCTGAAGTTAAAGCCATCGCATCAAGTGGCTACTCCAACGATCCTGTGTTGGCTAACTTCAGAGAATATGGATTCAGCGGCGCCATTACTAAGCCATACAAAGTCGGAGAATTAAGCAAAATACTACGCAAAATCAAGGAACAGCAACACATCACTCGACCAGACGAATGATTCACGTTGTCCGGCTCCGGGATATGTGGCACATTCCACAAATCAGCGAATGAAGCCTAAAATCTTATCTTCAGCCCCATACTGAAGATGTCTTCTTCGTAGAATTCTTTGGTGAGGAAGACTGTGTTCTTGATGTGCTCGTAATTGAACAGCAGATCCACCTGTTTGGAGATGTCATAGGTCACTCCAAGCGTTATTCCGCTCTGATCATCCGTCCTGATCTCACCCAATTCATAGCCCATGTCTGGTGTCTGATAAGCTCCCAATTTGTATGCCACGATCCGATAAGTAAAGTTTACCCACAGTTTCTCAAGTGGGTTACTCAAAATGCTAATCGCTGCTCTATTGCCGCTGTAATCGAAGGCGCGACTGTTTGAATTGGAGTCTACGAATTGATTTGACACTTCAAGAACTGTGGTATTATTAAAGAGGAAAGCTTGGAACCCCATTTTGATAACATTTTGCCGATCTCGCTGCACACCTTCCAACACCACCTGCCTGCCGCCGATAAAGTCGATAGGACTGCGATTATACATACTATACCAGTGCGAGTAGCCCACCACCACTGTAAAGGCATCCGAAATTCTATGGTTTACGCCCATGTCTACCTGATGTTCGATCGAATTACGGGCACGAACTGTCGGGGTATTGTTCTGAAATCGCTTTTGCTTACTTGTATATGAAAGATTCACTCTCGTTTTTCTTCCAAAGGGCTGAATTACTTCCGCCATTGCAGTGTTCTGATAAAAGTTGAACAAATCGCTCTGACTGTTCCACAATTCCAGCGCTTCTTCCAGCGAGATCTTAGTGCCCATTTTCAGTGTTGTGCTGGACTTCAGATCAAGCCTATGAGAATTGTAATCTTCGTCATTGGTGGTGTTGACATCACGCATCCCCAGGCTGTACTTTGCCTCGGTATTCAATCCCTCCACAGGGATGAATTGTTTGATGCCGAAACCTGTATATATCTTCCAAATGATGCCGTATTGATAATTCTCCGGTAGTCTCTCACGGGTGACATTGTTATCATATTGCAGTATTGCATCAATGCCATCAGAATACATGCTTACTTTAGATATGGCGGCTCTCGGTAAGCCTATGAGAATAATAGAGCATAGTATAAAGATGAATATGTTTCTTTTCTCAATCATCTTCCGATTTTCCTTTAAGTTCAGCCTCAATCTGGGATGCTCGCTGTTCCAGAGATTCACTCTGCGTTTTGTAGCGTTCCGCGTCGGCCTCGAACGTTCCCTTTCTATCTGAAAGCTGACGTATTTCCTGTGTTATATCATCAATATCTCTTTCGCTACCCCACGGGATATCAGATGTTTCAAAGTCTATGCCTCCCGTTCCTCTTTCCTCGCTGCTTCGCTTTATATCTCTGGACAGTTCCACCATCCGCTCCAATATTCGCCTCTTCTGTTCCAGATCTCTGATTTCTCGTTCCAGTTTGTCCACCTCGCCCATAACTTCTGATGCTGCGCTCTTAAGTATCTCTGCGACCAACCGAAGTTCCCGCGGATCGCTGCTTAACAGAGTGGGAAGTTCTACTGTCCGCTTCGGATCAAGTATATCCCGGGCATATTTGTTTCTGGAGGCTGTAACTTTCTCTGTTTGCCGCCATAGGGAGGATACTTGTTTTAACGCTTTATCCCTCGTCTCAATATCGTTTCTGAGGTCAGCATCCCGCGCCACTTCCATCAAAACGGATATGCGGGGGCTGGACTTGTCTATCAATTCATCCGCCAGCAAAATGAACTGCTTTATCCAGGATTCACGCTCCCTTTCCAGGTTGCTTATCTCATTCCATAAATCCTGTGATCTGGTGGAGAGCTTCCCCAGCGTTCTATTTCTGAATATGTTTCTGAATCTGCCAAAGACACCACCCGACCTCTTTACCTCTTCCTTCAATCTGGTTATTTCGTTCGTGACTGTGTTGAGTTCCTCGTTCAATGATACAAGTCTATTGTCTATTGATATAAGCCTCTTCTGTATTACATCAAACTGTTGTTCCAGGATGGTAACTTCACGATCTGTGACCTCCTGCGCTGGAGCTTCTTGAGCACAGAATATGAAGAATAAAATTTGCGTGCTGATGAGTAAGATCAAAATTCTGGCTAGTGTGGACAAGGTATGCTGTAGTGCTGGTTTCTGATCGCAATCCCAGCGAAAAGCCGCGCTCCGCTCCTCCTGCATCCATGTATTTTCTGGCTTATTTGAAAGCGCGGGTGGTGAAGAAAAGTTAAACATGAGAATTACACAGTGGTCGAAGTTAACGGAAGAGGTTTATGGATCTATAGGTCAATGAGTCTATGGGTCTATAGGTCAATGGGTACATGAAGGAAAGATGCCTGCGTTCACAGATGGACGGCGAAGGCCAGAAGAGAGATACGATTTGATGTATCTCTGCACTAATATCATAAGTTCCTACGGGACGAGAGTTTTTGGTATCTTCCAGCAAATTGCCATTCCCCTATTAGTATGGTTACCCCCAAAGTCAAGACCAAAAATTGGCAAAACTAAGGTGGATCATTAACCATCTGAATCTGAGCTTCTTTGACAATTATAATGAACCTTCATAATAGACCTGAACTGGCGTTCTA
>SDBT01006472.1_pt1 | contig 19432 bp, 20 predicted proteins | sample 2277101 | NCBI WGS metagenome assembly SDBT01 (sample SAMN10404973, study PRJNA504765) | marine sediment metagenome | isolation source: marine sediment core GS10_PC15, 103 cmbsf | place: Arctic Ocean: Southern Knipovich Ridge | collected 2010 | reverse complement strand
CTACAGCGAAAGACCTTATAGCGTCAGATGGTCGAGACCATGCCCTGAAGTTGCCTTGCCTTAATGCGAAAGATAACTCACCTGTGGTCATCAGTGTTCTTGAGGTTGCCGATAACCCAGTTAGAACTTTCTGTCCTACATTAAGAGCTTTGCTCACGACCCCTGTGGGTTTGGAAGTGAACTTGGTGATAGAGTTAGCGAAGTCATTACCGAATATATCTCTCATTAACTCTACTTCGCCACCAGTAAGAAGTTCGCCTTTCGTGTATAACTTTTCTAACGCCTCTTGTGCGTTCGCAGTGGTGTATATCTTGACACCGTTGAAGTCGTAATTGTCGATTACTTTTTGTAATGTAACAAGGTCGTCAGCGGCGGCAGGGGACGCCTCAATAAACGGAACAAACGAACTTTCTGTAACCTTTGTCGTTCCGGCCTTTCTTAACCTGTCAGCGTACCCCGGACCATATCCCTCCCCTTGGACATTAAACATCCGGGCGGCGCCCTTTTTGCGCTGCAAGTGTATAGCCTGTTGCTTGGTAAGTCTCGCGTCAGCCGTGTCGTCGATATACCCAAAGGTCTTGCGAATAGCATCGTCTATCTGGTCTTGTGGGGGCTTAGTTCCTAACTTGCCGACTCTCCTGAACTTAACCGCTTCATCAATAGCGGCAAGGTCATCGCTGTCCAACTTGCCCAATAGCCGGGCAACGCCTTTTTTCTTGGTTATTTCTTCCCCTGCCTGATAAGCGCCCTTAGTGAGCTTAGCCATGGCCTTGGCGCCAATTCTCTTACCCGCTTTAAGAAGATTAGCCTCGACTAATAGTTCTCCTATAAGGTCAATCATCCATTCTATTTTTTCAGGGGCGCCTATATTGGAAGCGAGATTGCCAAAGCCGGGTAATGGCTCTGCACCGGGTGATACCAGCTGTTCAGGGATTTTCCCGACAAGTTCTCGCTGTTCCGGGCCTATCTTTTCCTCAAGCACCTGCGCGCTTCCAGCAGGAAACAAAATAAGATTAGCAACTGTATGCTCTATGTCTAACATGGCTAACCAGAATCCTTGGCTCTTTCTTATATCGCCGAATCGTTCAGCGGTAGAAGATAGGCCGGTTATAGCCATAGTTGAGCGTATCAGTCGCGATGAATAATCCAAAGACAACTGTGCTGCGCCAAGAGCCAGCGGCACGATAGGGTCGTCACGAACTATTGACGTTCTTTCCATTGACAAATCCCCGCCCTTAAAGAACTTGTTCTGTTGGCCCTGTATGTCGTTGAACCGTTTCTCGATGGCCCGCTGCGCAACTATACCGTCAACGCTCTTGCCAAGGGCCGCAAGCTCATCGGTACTGGATAGCTCCGGTAGCGGTTGCGGGTCAGGTTCTAAGTTTTTTACAAGTTTATCTAAATCTTCAAAACTCATCTGGTAATCGAGTCCATTATATCGTTTATTGACATCCCCTCGGCAGAAGCGGTAACTATATTTGCTCTGTCACGGGGCGTAGCTTCGTCCCATGTCGATACAGGAAATCCTTGCGGCCTTGGTATGCTCTTGCCGGAAAACTCCTTAAACTCCCGTATCTGAACTGAAAGAGGCTTATCCCTGAATCGCTCCCATACCGTCGCAGCCAAAGACGTTGCCTCTGTACCGCTAACGGTTTCTTTTCCTAAATTGCGCAACTCTTGGTTAAGGGCGGCCCTAAACAGGGCAACCTGTTCTTTGCCAACCTGAACTAAGAAACCGACCGAACCGGCCTGCCTTTGCTCTTCACTGGTCAACTCTCTCGCCTCTGCCCGAATTCTCAACCTCGCCTGCCTGTCCGTCAATTTTCCGACAAAGACATTCTGGACTCTCTTGGTAAATGCAATCACAGACTCATCAATAGCATCGTTACCGCCCTTGCCAGCCGTGGCTTTCATTGAGTTAAATGTCTTCTCTGTTAATAAATCTTTTGCGGCAGCGGCGTTTATAGCCCTGCTTGCCTCGACAAAATCGAGTTGTCCGCTGGCTACAGCAGTCAACATAGTATTAAGCCCGTCTTTTGCGGCATCGTTATCTGATAACGGCCAAGTCTTGTCCACCCTCTTCTGCGCAATATCGCCCTCATCGTCCTCTAAACGCCGTATCGCAGCGGTGTCCAAAACGGAAGAATGCACTCTTGACATTATCTCTGCCGTATTTGCTCCGGGCTGTGCCAGTTCTAAGTAAAAATCTTTCTCAGCCGATGTTTGTGCGGCGTTTAGATTGGCCTGTGCAGTAGCGTTCCTTTGAGTTATTCGGTTATTCGCCATGTTGATTACTGCTGTTGCTGACTCGCTTGGGAAGTCCTCTTCCGATACAATCCCCTCCCCAGTTCTTCTGTCGTCCAACTCCTTATTTAGTTGCGCTATCGTGAGTTCAGGGAATTCCGACGCCGATTTCTGCCAAGCATCAAGTACGTCGGCTTTTCTAAGTTTACTACCCGCCTCTTCAGCGGCCTTGAGTTTAGATACAATCTCTAAGGCAGGAACACCATTATTCTTCATTGTGTCAACGAAGTCGATTTTCTTTTGCGCAATATCTTCTCTGCCGAGCCTGAAATCATCAGTCAATCCCTCTTCGGCTGAGGTTATTGTCGCTGCGCTAATAGCACGAGAACTATCTATAAGTGCTTCTTCGGGAACTAATTTAGATTCGCTGACAGATATTATCTGTTGTTTACTGGCTTCTTGTGGCGAGAAATCAAACGCGGCGATTTCTGTATTTCCCGCCGTGACAATTTTGCCAGCCTCCTCTTCCCATTTCTCAGGCGGTGTATTGAGTTTCATAATCTCAATATCACTTTTTATCTGCTTACGTTTTTCGTCAGCCTGCCTCGAAGATAGAGCGTCCAGATTCTTTCGGTTCTTAATTCGTATAGTTTCTTTGCGAGCAGACTCCTTCTTGAATTGACCCGCTATTTCTAATCCTGCCTGTCCCACGGCCTGACCAACCGCACCCGCCGCCGTACTCACATCTACATTGGCGCGTACTGCTGTCGATGGCGTGAGACCTAAATCCTGCCTTGCTCTGGTTATTCTGAATTTAGCCATTATGCAAATCCCGCTAATGATGTAGCAAATTGAACGTCCGCTGCTAATGCTTGATTTCTTCCACGTAACTTGGCGACTTTACCAGTGAATCTATCAATCTTGCCTTGGTTCAATGCCCTACGAGAAGCAACTTCCCCCTCAAAGGCTATAAGCTGACTCTCAAGGTCTAATTCTGCTGCTTGCTCTGCCGACAAGTCCTCAAATACAAGGCTACCTATACCTCCAGCGGCCCCCGCCTTAGCCTTCAATGCGCTTTTAATTCTCGCGCCTTCCTCGGCCTGACGAACTTGAGCGAAAGTCGCTTTCTTTATTTCGGCCTTAGCTTTCTGTTTCTGGACTTGTTCGTTGAATGCGGCCAGATTCTTTGCAGACTGCGCCTCGGTTTTAATACCTTCAGCACCGCTTAATCTTTGAAATAGAACACCCGGCCCAAGTATATCGCCCATTATATTATCCTCACGTACATAAATGCGTCCCTGTCGCCCATGAACTTTTCCATTATACTTTCCTTCTTAAATCCCAAGTGTTGAACCATTCGTATCGCTTCGGTGAAATCACATTGAACATACGCCTGTAATCGCTTCAACCCATGTTCTTCGACAAACGAATCTATCCACTCTTTTATCGTGCGATAGGTTATGATTAGATGGTCGCCTGAATTATGTGTCATATCCACCCAGCACCATGCAGTAGTCTGGTTTATCAATCTGAACCCACCGACGCCCAAAGGAATACCTTCATGGTCAAGCGTGTAGCAGAACTCTATTTGTTCCGGGGAATATTTCTGGATACCCCTGCTGATAGAGTTGTTCGCAATATAAACGAAGTCCTCTGGTATAGTCAGACGAAATTCCATTATGCGTCTGCGAGTATGCCGAATAAATGAATCGTATTCGTTGCTCCACCGCCAGCCACCGTTACATCAACCTTGATAACCTCGCCAGCCGTGTATCTTGTAAGTACGCTAATGGCGCCTACAGTGGTGGCTGTATCAGTAACGGGTGTGATTATTGTATATTCACCAGCGGCGTCGAGTTCGTCAAGAGCAAGGTCGGACCCGCCGATACCATTAGCACCGAGCCAGTTATCCCAAGAAGCAGTTACACCAATAGTAATATCGGACGCTACGGCGTCTGCCCCCACTACTACTATCGCCTTTGTTATAATACATGTTTTATCGACCGGTACTGTGTAAAGCGTAGTTTGTGCCGTAGAATTAAACGCTACCGTAGTTGTGCTTAATAAACTCTCGCAATTTTCTTTCAAATCTGCCATTTATATACTCCCGTTAATAGTTACCATTTGGTTATCTACCATTACGACCGTATTATCTACACCTATAAATTCTACGAAGTCGTATTTACTATTGTGTAATGTCTCTACTGGGACATCTGTAACGAAAAAATCAACTGATGTAGCATTACGCAAGTCGTTACCTCTAAATCTCACGTCACCATTGTCAGCGTCTACGCGAATATTTGCATTGAACCCGTCTATGGTATTGTCGAATATTTCAGTGTTATCCACGAACGCATCGAGGTAAATCCCTATCTCATCAGTATCAGATGAAGTACCAAGATATGTAAAGTGGTTGCCGTGAATCTTGACGTTCTCAATATGCGCCCCAGTTAAACCTCTCAGTCCCACCATACCGTCAGGGGTCTGGGCTGCATCGCCGGGTATGCCATTGGCTACATTATTAGATATAATCAAGTTACGAATACCAAAAGACGGACTTCCCGCCACAAGTGCTACTACAGCGCTTGACATATACTTAGTAGCGCTTAGGCTATGGAATGTGTTATTCGATATTACGATATTCTCTGTTACAGAAGTTACACTGTCGCCTACGCTTATCAATACCCCAACGCCAAACTTCTGACCCGGAACCATTACATTCCCAGTAACAGTAATGTTCTTAGATGGCTCCTCGGCGTTAGGTCTTGACGTTATGAATATCATCGAGAACGGTGTTACCCCGTCTTCGGTAGTACACTCATCCACGACATTACCGTAAATACTTACATGGGCTGAACTTGATATTCTCATGGCGAAAGGATATACATTAGTAGGCCCACCACATAACCCTGTAATGTAGTTGTCGTGTATTGAACCTCTTTGAACTGGTGCATCGGTCGTAGGTACATCCTGACTCATAATATCAATCGAGGAACCTTTGTCCCTGATACCTGAACCCGTACCACCTATCCAGTTGTGTGCAATCTCGTAACCAACGCAGTTCTCTTCGTAGTGAATCGAATACCATTGGGTTTCCTGAATGAAGTTGTCTAAGACTTTAGTATCTTCGCAGGCGTTAATAAACACCGCCGCGCCAGACAAGTCGTTAAATACACAACTCCGAACCGAAGACTCGTCAGAGAAAGCGTAATACACACCATGAGTAGCTTTAGTCGTCGCCGTTTTCTTGGCATCCAATCCGTTAAACTCACAATCTACTACATGGACATTCTTGAGATGTGTACCAGATGAACCGTCCGTTCTAACTACGTACCTGTTCTGGTCGTGAGTCTCGCCGGTAGTCTTAGAGCCGTCGAAGATTATACCTTTAACCGTCACTCCATCAGACGTTATAGCGAACAATTTGGTATTCACCGTATCGTCGGTATCGAAGTCCATGAACACCGTGGCGCGGTTAGACTCAATTAACATAGGGTTAGCTATGGCGAGCTCGGACTTGATTAGATAACCACTTCCAGTCTTCGGTATAAATACACTCCCGCCCGTTCCGCAAGCCGTGATAGCCGCCTGAAACGCCGTCGAGTCATCTGTAGTGCCATCTCCTTGTGCGCCGTAAGCCTTAACATCTCTTAATGGAAACTTGGACGATAAAGTATCGTACACACCGTTTACTACAGTAAAGGTCGTTGCCCCGGTTGTAACCCCTACATTCCCGTCACTGTCAAAGTTTAATACCTTGCTTGCTCGGTCGACAGAGTTTGGGATAGTCATATCAAAAGCCGTAGAGTCGGTGTCAGGTAAACGCAAAGACCTGTCTAAACTGTCTTTATTATCTATGGATAATTTAGCGTTCTTATCGAGAGCGTCCTCTACGTTTTCTGCACTAAAATCGCCACCCTGTTCGAGGTCGAGCGATTGTGTAAACGGCAAAGCCCTTATAAGGTGTATTTCTTCAGTAGTTTCCACGGCAGTGACCGTAGTTAGTGTGCCTCCGGTATCGCCACTGATAACTACTGTATAGTTCGTAGTCTCGGCCTGGTCAACCTCTGCGCCGGTAGCGGTGGTCCTTACTGTTACCGACAGGTCGCTTGTGGCTATAATCGGAAAACTAAACGGCACTTCCTGTCCAGTCGACCCGCTTCCTACCGCCGATGTTCTATTAGTTTGGTTAGCTACTGTCATGCTACCTCCCGGTCTTTTCTGCTCTTGCTATAATTGCCCGCACCGTACACGGTAACGGGTCACTTCCACTTATTATTATTTTGTCTTCTACGGAGAACCCCGCGTCATGCTCTATAACCTTATCACCTGTGAATAACGCAGGCGGTGAATCATGAGATTCCGTGGTACGCCAGTCCATATCGAATGTATCTGTTCCGTCGCCTACCCTGGCGTTCATCGTGGCGAAGAAACTTATCGATAACTCAGGTATATGTTTAATGCTTCCACGAGTAGTTCCTGCTTGAGTATTAACATCGAGTATCATTGGTTCTACTTGGTAAGTATAAGGTCTGCCGATTACCATTCTATCGGCGGCTTTATCTACAATTATCTGTCCGTTGGATACGGTTTTACTTGCCTGAACCGCGCCATCGCCTAATAACGAAACCAAAACACCGTCTAAGTGACCTAATCCGGTTATAGTAGTTGACCCACTGGTATCTACCACTCCATCGTCTACAAAGAACGAATCTGTTGCGTCAGTAGTTGAACCCCAGTCTCTCGGTTGCATGTCTACTATATGTCTCTCCCTGCCCCATTTAACTGTAAGAGTAATAACGTCTTCGGCAGAACTTGGTGTCACCGCTACTGATTCAGCTATACCATCTCCACCTAACGGATGTTGGGCAAGAGCAACTACGTCTTGTTCTCGCTCGTAAGTCATTGAGTTAAGATAAGGACTATTTGCTGTAGTAAACCATATAATCGAATCTGGATTCTTCTGGACAGCGGCACTGGTAATACCTCCCTTTGTAATATCCTCAGCCAAAGCCAACAGGTCAGGCGATACATATTTCTGCCTATCCTCGACGAACGTAAACTCTCTTATCTTGCGAGCTACGAAGTCGATAAACAGGAGCGCCTCGTTTACCTCCATTATCTGTATATCAGCACTGCCATGTGATGTCTGTTTCTTTGTACTGAAATTGGTCGGTGTAAGTGCCTCGTCAAACGATGTAGACCTTATCCGCCATTCATCGCCCGACGTTCCTATAGCTAATGCTTCGAGCGAACCTAACCATCTACCACGATTAGCTGTTGGTATGGTGATAGCAAACGAATCGGCGTCCTTAGTGCCCGCCTCAAAGTCCTCAAACTCGCCCGTTTCGCTTAACCATACCGTTTGCTGGTCAGAGTTAGTAAATCCGTAACCGATTCTCTCTTCAAAGAATGTAACCGCTGACGGATAACCTCTGACCGTCGACCACGAACCCTCTGCCCATCTCTTTGTAACAGTGTTTTCTGGCGCGGCGATTATAGCTGTGGCGGTTGCTGATGTAGCGGACGCCGTAGACGTTATCCTGAAAATGCTATCTTGTGTACTGGTGTTGACTGTTATATCGGCCTCTATCGTACCAGATGTAAATTCGGAAACAAGTATCCTAAGCTGAACTCCATCCTCTTCTTCCAAGTCTGTTTTAAGTAGGTTCCCAGAACCAACACCATTCGTTATAGTTGAAACAAACGGCTTAACATCTTCCCAATTAGTCCCGTCTTCCAGTCGTTGTATTTTTATGACTGCATCCCAGTTGCCTCCGGTCTTTGCAGTCCACGTACCCTTTACATCTATCGCTTCACCTATAACCCCAGTGCCAGTAGCAGTGCCCTTAGTGATAACCTTTAATCTCTTGTGAGTGAGTTTGAACAGTGCCCCGTCATGGTCGCCGTCAGCGTTGAATACAGCCGATGAAGCAGTTAAGGTTACTGTGCCGCCATCGACCATTATTTCGCCGTCGTTTGTTCCATCAGCGACAGCTTCGTTAGGTGTTATCGTAAGCGTGGGACTGACAAAGGCTGCGGTTTTCACCGTGTAAGCGTCATCGTTCCCGGTAGAACCAGTAGCATAAAACCTGCCATTGACCGGGAATAGTGACGAAGTATCTGTAGTGTTGGTAATAGTGAACGAACCTAACCCAGCCCCGCCAGCGGTCGCTGTGGCTATCGTAGTACCTGTGGCCGCTATAGTTACATCGTCGTCGTTAGCGATATCGTTACGTCTAATAAACGGGCCTTTGTCGAATACTATCTCGTCCAGAGTAAACTCTGTCGGTGATACTCTAGATAGTTTTCGTGGCTTGTGGGATGGATGAACAATCCACATCACATCAGCGGACTGCTCAGTTTGGAGTTGAAACAAATCTGCTTCAAGGTACGGAGAAACTATGTCGGTATCTACCGCAGATTCCTCGAAGTACATATTGATAATCTCATCGCTAAACTCCGCCCTGTATGCAATCGTGGACGAGAATATAAACGGGAATACTTTAGATTTCACATCGTCGTCGTCTACGTTAGCGATAAACTTCGTACCGGGTCTACGTGTTACCGGTCCGTAAATCACGGGTATCATGTTCTCAAGGATTCTACAGCCGGATTTATACTTAGCTATATCGGAACGCACATCAATCTGTGGTGTGAGTTTGCCTGCGTTTAGAGATATTACAACAAGATTTGCCATTTATTCTCCCGGCCCAAGTTCGTAAAGAACCTTGTCTTGTTCGGTTGTCAATGCGTCCAGTTGGTCTGAAATCGTTTCAAGAGTGTCGCCATCTGCGCCAATGAGTGTATCGGTGAAATCAGCACCTTCAATAAGAACACAATCCACTTCTGTTCTGTATTCACCAAACCCAACTTTAGTTGTACCGTTGTCCACAACAACTACATCGCCAGCAACTAAAGCAGTTGATGGGGTTGCGGTGTAATAACCCGTCGTACCTATTTCAGGTAAACTCTGGTCTGCTGCGCCACGGGCGGACCCGTCAGGCTGAAAGGCCGAAAATGTCAGAGTTTCACCAGTCGCAAATCCAAATTTGACTTCGTTACTCACGAACCACTCCCCAGTTGAGAATCTATCCTATTGCCCAGCCTGAACCTTGCATCGTTCCACGTTCCCTGGTCTTCTCTACCCTTGGTATTAGTTTCCTGCCGGTCTATGGCGCGAACCTGACGCATTAACACGGCGAATCTTTGCTTGATGTCTTCTTTCAACTTAATATCTGTACCGGCAATACCGCCAGAGAACTTCAAGGCTAACTGTAGCGTTAAGACCTCTATAAACAACGAGTCGAACTCTGTCGGGTCTGTGACCTTTCTGATATACCTTATACTGACACTTGAATCATCTATGAGAAGCCTTTGTCCTTCGACAGCGAACGAGCGGTTGGTATTACCTCTCGAATGACCACTCCATACATTCTTTAGTCGCATGAAATCGTTCGGCAGTATAAATTGGTTGGAGTATTCAAAGTCAGGCGAAACGGTATCCTCAGACAACGTCTTCCTTGCCGAAGCAAACCGCCAGTAATGCGACCTGATTAACGAGTCCCTGGCCTGCTCGTAGTGCGTTCTTGCGTTTATAGCACGAGCCGAGGTATCTGTGTCGAGATTATTTATTCGTTTGGCGCCTATCTCTGATAAAGCCAGATTAACTATTTTAGTTTCCGATATGGACATGTTAAACCCCGTACTTGTGTTTTGTTAGTTCATAAAAGATTAACTGATTCCATCAATAAACCATTGTGCTATTTCGTCAGTTGTAGGTATCCCTGTATATATCTTTGCATCACTCAAATCGCCGGTAAGTTTTTCTACTACACTGCTTCGAGATGACCTTGCGCCCATTGTTATAGTGTCAAGACCTACGGGGAAAGCACCACTAATTGCACCACTCACAGCGACCTCGGCGCCATCTACATATAATTTTCTATCGTTTACTTCAAACCAAACGCCTACGAGTTGATGCCATATATCGTTGGACAACGCAGGAATCGGAGCAACATGTCTAATAGCGTCAGCACCCTTCATGCTCATTCTCGGAACACCAAGAAGAACATTAAGCTCTAAATATTTATCAGTGGGTGCATTGGTAGAATTTTCCTTTGACAAAGAGAACAGTGTGCCTGTCACTCCTGATGCTATCCTGACCCAAACAGACATCGCGCAAGGGTGTTTAACCAGAGGTTCGGCGGTATCAACTATCCATTGGGCGCCATCAAACGCTTGTCCGAGACCGTCAAGAGCAACGACCGACGTTACTGCTTTGGCAGGTGTGCCATGAAAAGCATTACCGCTACTGTCTAATATTGAATCTGGGGCTGATGTACCAGTGTCCTCGTTTAATCTCCACCGCCCAACAATCTCTGCTATTTTAGCCGCGTCGCCCACAGGACCAAAATTGACATATTTGTGTTTATTTATTTCAAAATAATTCTTTGCTTCCGCAGCAGACCAAACACGGCGTTCAAATATCACATCTCCTATAACACCATCCCAAGGACTTTCCGTAGAGCCGTTATTAGCACTGTCTCCAATTTTCCATCGTATTAAGTTGGCAACTGGGTTTGTGCTATTATCGACAGGAGGATTTGAATCTTCGATGCCGTTAATATATACAAGCCAATTACCTGCCCCTGAACCTCCAACTCCTGCATAAGTAGCCACAAGACAAGTCCATTGGTCGAGGATATTTGAATACCTGCTTGCCAAAGATGTGTCAACAGACGCTTCAAATTTTCCCGAACTCCCGTATGTCTCAGTAGGGTGTGATTTCAGGGTTTGATGGGTATCTGTGCTTGGGTCTCCAAGGGCGAATACCGCACGTTCTATCTGGTCAACTGATTTCACAAACACCGCCATAGTAAATGGATAAGTACCTCCACTTAAATCAACCGATGCCCCTATAGATTGATTATCTGACGCAGTAAACAAAAAACCTGGATACTGAGGTATCGGAAGTGCTGCATCTCCAATTGCTACACCATGATTATTCGCCTGACTCTTATCTTGAACCGACACACCAGACATAAATCCGCTATCTAATGGCATATCTAATACCGTGTCCGGGCCAGTGGGAAATCGCCGTTCTATTTTATGTACAAGTCTCATTAGATGCCTCGAAGAGTAACTGTTACCGTTGCTGTCGCTGCTGGATTAGTGAATGTCAATCCTATATTTATTTCGGTAGCAAATGGCTCGGATACACTGAAAACAACAGTCTGGCTTTCCGCCAAATCAGTCGTAGAAAAAATAGTATTATCGCCGTTATCAGTTAGGGCCACATCCGTAGTACCCTCTGCACCAGCCATATCAGTTAGTGTGACGATTATTTTTTGCAATATCCCATTGACTGGAATAGTTGCCGCCCCGGTAGTGTCACCACTTACAAGTGAAAACACGGTAATCACTTCCCAGACTTCTTTCTTTCGACCACTGACATTATTTATAAGTCCGACTTCATTTAATGTGTTTTGTGTTACTGCTCCTACTGCCGCTGTCATAATTTACTCCTTACTTTAGGTAGCCACGTAATTTGGCCTTTGCGCTTAGTTCACAGTCCAAGACTTTCTTCTGGCTAGTGCCAAGAGCAAGCTCGGTGACTCTTATATATTTAACAACTCTTTCCATTCCGACAGGTTCAAGACTTGCCGCATGGTCAGTTCCTTTCATCGCCCGGTCGAGAGTGAAGTGTCTTTCCACCATACACGCACCAAACGCCACAGCCACGGCGTCAGGGGCCACCGAGACGTGATGACCGCTAAACCCCACCGGAAGACCGTATCTCTTAATCAGTTCCGGTATCATCAACAGGTTTATATCTTTGTAGTCGCACGGGTAACAACTGGTGCAGTGCATCAAGGTTAATTCGGTATCTTTCAGTACATCAACAGCGGTATCTATCTCGTCAAGCGTGCTCATGCCCGTACTGAGTATCACTGGAAGTCCGTAAGCAGCAACTTCTTTGAGTAACGGTGTATCGGTAAGATTACACGAGGCTATCTTGATAACCTCAACGCCTATGTCCCGCATGAATCTCGCACTTAGTATATCACATACGCTCGCAAATAGCGGCAACCCTAACACACGCGAGAACTCCATCAAATCCCGCCATTCGTCGTGGCTGAGTTCTAAATCTTCCTTGACCTCGCCGTAAGTTGTAAAAGACGATAGCGGGCTGGTGTACGGTTTGTTGTACTGTTCCTCACTGTAACACAACTTAGGTGTTCGCTTCTGACCCTTTACAGCGTCAACGCCGCACCTCTTTGCGGCAACCATCATTTTCTTGAACAGATTAACATCGCCTTGATAGTTTATTCCGATTTCAGCTATTATGTATGTCATTCTCTTTCTCCAATAATCGTGCTAACTCTAAATCTTCCGGTGTATCAATATCAACTCCACGTTTCCACGGTATCACAACAACGCCAGTCGGGTCTCCGAAGAACGTGTGCGTGTGTGTAAAGTGGGCCTTACGAAAACCAATCACTCCGCCAGCTTCCTCTAACTCCGCTACCATATCCTGCCTTCGTGCCCGCACGGTGAACTTTGGTATAATATCATCGTTGTACCGTACCCATCTAAACCTGTGTGTCTCTACTGCTGTTACAGCAGATACGTACCCGCCCGACACCATCTCGATAACCTTGACCATATCTTCGGAGTCGTGGAATGGGTTTGTGTTTTGAATAGTTACTATTATATCGTAGTTTTCGGTTATCGAGTCGAGAACGTGAACTACACAGTCCTCAGATGAGACCTCATCACCAGATAACCCTATAGGTCTTTGAATAACAAACGCACCCTCTTTTCGGGCCACCATCATCAGTTCGGGCCAATCGGTGCTTACTATGATTCTCTCGAAATACTGACACTCTTTAGCCGCCCTGATAGTTCTTGTAATCAGCGGTATCCCGCCAACCTCAAGGAGGTTCTTACCCGGAACGCCCTTACTGCCCTTACGTGCGAGTATTATCGCTAAGACTCTTGTATAGGTGTCTCTACCCATTCTCTCGTCAACTCTCCAAAGCATTTTACTAAATTACCCGATACCGCCCTGACTCTATCGCCCGCCTTATCTCTGAATTTGTCCCATGTCTTACTTGCGGGCCAACAATATCTATGTTTAACCCTAACCCGATACGACTCTTGATATACCCGTGAAGATATAGGCGGGTCGTAGAAATGGCCCGAATCGTCGAATGGAATACCCGCTAAAATAATTTTGTCGTAACCAAGATGCAATCCAATACCAGCGGCGTACATACCACTTGTTTCTATATCTCCATCAAAAAACTTGCCCGCAAAGTCTATTCCATCGAACGGTTTAATACCATATGTGATTGGCCTGTTCAGCGACTTTCGGTATCTTCTCACTTTTACTAACTGTGGGAGCAGGTCAAAATGTAACGATGCGGCGTAAGTAAGCTCGTGCGGCCAGTGTATCACCATGAAATTGATAGCTATTGTATCATAGTTACCAATCCACGGAGTTACCTTTGCTATGTCGTCCCAAACACATCTGCCAGAAGATAAGATTAATAATGTTTTCATAAAAGCGGGAGGGGGTTTTACGCCCCTCCCCCTGTTCTTACGGTAACGTCAACCAAATCGGGATTACTTGGTTAGCGGTTGTTTCCGCTGTCATAGCAAGACCCCATGATTGTTCCGTTGTAACCCAAAGACCAACTTTACCAGCAACCGCGGTAGACGCCGAGTTACCAACAAGACCTCCAACGCCGATAGTTTCCGTTGCGTCACAAATGATGCCACAAGGGCCTTCTGTTTGTAACCAGCAGTACGCGTCAATGGCTACAGCAACATTAGGTACGCCAACGGCTATACCAGATGTGGTTGTAGCGTGAACTAACACGTTCATCCACAGATTCGGTACGATGGTAATATTAGAATCTGTCAACCAGGTTGTACGTATTGGCGAATCGATTGTCAACGCTATATTGGTATCAGTTGTACCAAACTTACTACCTGTGATGTTGTAGATAGAGCCAGCGTCAGTACCGGCGTTTACCGTTACAGTACCGCCAGCCAACTCATTAACATCTTCTATCAACGCAAGACCCGTAGCAACCTCTACCACAATAGTAAGGTCGCCAGCGACAGGGAAATTACCTGTCTGGTCTTCGGCATTATAGTCTGCGTCATCGATACCTTTTTGACACATCAGATTCTTGGTTAGAGCTACTGCTCCGGCGCGAGCATATCTATACGCTCTGCCGTCACTGTAAACGAGTTTCGTGCCAAGCAAATACTTCTGCTCAGTACTGGTCTCGAATACGCTCTGCTTAGGTTCCGCATTGTCGGCAAAGACTATGCCGCGCTCGAGTATCAATGCGGTTACTTCTGTTTTACCTGTAACACTTGAAGCCATGAGATACTCCTTTCTTTAAGCGGCGCCGTTAAGCGACTCGTGAACCTTAGCACCTTCAAGACGAATAGCACCAAGACTCTGTTCAGAATAGACCTGAATAGAGTAGTTCTTATCGTCTCTTTCGGTGATTCTTGACGTGATATTCTCAGCCGTTCCGAGAATAATTCCATCTTCTGCCCAAGCGATTGTCCTTGTCGTTTCCTCAGACACGACATCTAAAGGCAACCTGTTTGTCCAGAAGAAATTGAAACCACTAAACGATTCGACCTTACCGGAGGCAAGAGCTTTGACGGTGTTAAAGTCGGCACTCCCGATTTCGGTAATGTCTAACATTACTTTGATTTCACGAGGCGAGACCGCCCAATACTTTCTAATATCGGCGTCTACGTCCTCTTCGTTGAATATACTCATCATAGTCAGAATCTTGGCGAGAGTAATATCCGTCTGCGTTCCACTGGAAGCCAGTGTACCGAGAGCGGTTACTGTACCGTCACCATTCATGCTGCGAGAGTCATTCTGAAACGTCACAGTTGTTCCACCGGACTGTCCGGTAGATACGTCGCCAAGAGCGGCGGCAATTATCACGTCATCTGCGATTCTGCCAAGTTCCATAGCCTGTGCGTTTGCATAAGGACTCTTCGGGTCAATGAGCATCTTCAACTGGTCTGCATTGTCCAACAGAGTAGCCGTATTGTAGTCGGCAGGTGTAAGCCGTCTCCTACTATGCGGAATCTCGTTCAAGGGGGTATCCCCATGACGAGTCGTAATCAGTTGGGCAGTAGCAAGTCCAAGCCTTTCAAAATAAGCATTTCTGGCGCTGTTTACTGTTTCGTTACGCACCTTGCCCCTGAATTTGGAGCCTTTCTGTTGCGCAAGAATGTAAACTAACGCAGAATACTGTTCTGTAAAGGCAGTTGTTACTGTGCTTAAAGCCATTTCAGTATTCCTTAAAGGAAGTTACATTAGTTTCGACTTAGCTACCTTGAATCGTCAAGACTGCATCTTCGCTTTAAGTCCGATTGACTACTGACCTTACGGCTATCAGTAACTTATACCAACTGGTTTGTCTTATCTGGATAAGCCTTTTGCATCAACGTCGTTATCTCCTTCGTAATCTGTTTATATCTCGATGGACTTGTATTACTAAGCTCTCCACTGATATAACCAGGCGTATTACGCAGTTCCTCCGCAGCCGCCAAAGCGTCTGTCGGTGTAGGTTGAGTTAAGTCTGCTGATATAATTTTATGTTCAACGAACTTCTTGGCTATATTGGCTAAGAAATCCGCTACTACAGGACTGTTGCCAATCGCGTCCAATACCGATTGCTTGGTATCTTCGGTGGTGTTCTCTTCTATCATACGATTAGCGAGATGTTTGCGCTCGTCGTAAGCGGCGCCCCATTGAGTTTTTAACTGCTCTTCGCAGGTCGCCAGTTCTGTTTCGGCGTCCTTGGCCATTTGTCCGCGCATGGCAAGGATTCGCTGGTCGTCGAGTTCGATTAGTTTCTGTACCGTCTCAGGTCTCAGCCCTTCAGAGTGAGCGAGGTTCTTAAATGCTGTTTCTACCTCAGCATTAACCTCGCCTATTTCCTCGGCGTGAGTAAACTCGTAACCACTTATATCGTCCGGTCGGCCTGTCTTAGTGTGAAACTCGTCCCATTCAGCCTGAGTAGATTGCTCGGTTGGGACTACTACCATGTTGGCGCTCTTGCCAATCATTTTCTGGGCATTGACTAATTGTGAAGCCATGCCGTTAATGTTCTTGCAACTTTTGAGTGTCAAGTCACCTCTAAGGTCTTCCGACACTCCCGCCAGTTCCATCCAGTTTTCAGAGAAGTTTCCGTCATCTCCTATAACCGAGACTGGTACTTCCTGAGTTTCCTCAGATACTGCAGCTACCTCGTCAACCATTTTTAGCTTCCTTCTGTTTTTGTTTACTTAAATCTTTATTCAACTGTTTGAGTATATATATAATTATGCTCCGTTGCCCCTCTTTGTATGCTGTACCGTTGGGGTTTTGGTCTACATAAGTTGCTTCCGCCGCATGGCACATCCTTGACAGTTTCTTTAATACTCTCAGCCCCACAGTTGATGCAAACAACTCCTTTACATCTTGGGCTTCCTGTTTTTCTTTCTCGTCTCTATCCACTTCTCAATCTCCTAAATATTGGGCACTGACAACATCCTCGTCCATCGGTTCACCTTTCTTGCGACGAGTTTCAGTGTTAATTTCTCCTAATGGTATACGCTCAACTAAGACATATCGGAAAATATCCGTTGAACCTTTGTATTGAAAATGTAACATAATCGGCGGGTCAGTTGCCGGATAAGAGCCAAAGTTAAGCGGGTCAAACATTCTGTGTGTCATTTCTTCTCCACGATAATAAAACTCCACGGCTGTAGTATGTATGTGTTCGCCTGCCAGCCGCCAATCATCTTTGTAGCATCGTAGCAGGAATCGTAGTAAGAATTATCGCCATCTATCTTGTCAGGGTCAAAGAAAGTGTCCTTAATAAATCTGTAATTCTTTACTTCAGGTATCTTAGAAAGCAATTTCTCGATATACGACTGGCTGTAGATGTTGTAATACAGAAACTCTTTCGGTTCACCGTCCTCGTCGAACTCCTCGCCGTTCTGCTCTACCCAGTCAGGGTGAGTCTCGGCGCTGTAAACTTCTTTTATTCTGAACGACTTCGTGCCTATAAATGTCCGAACGATAACGTGTTTCTTGGCAACTCTTATAAGTTCTTCTAATGGTGTCTTTATCGACGGCAGGTGCATAAAGAGATTACATGAATACACCAAGTCAAAAGACGAGTCATCGAAAGGCAGAGAATATATATCGCCCTCAATGAAATCAACCCCTTCCCATGCTTTTCTTGCCAACTCTAAGAAGTATGGCGTCGCGTCAACGCCTGTGTATGTAAATGGGCTAAGGTCGTTATTCTTTAGACTTCTCAGGTAATGGGCAGGGCCGCAACCAACATCCAGAATAGTGTTAGGAGCCAAGCCTATAAACATATCAGCAAGAGCCTTAGAACACTCCATCTCCGGCAATTCGCCGATAGCTCTCTTGTAAAGCATCTCTCCGTATTTCCTGCGTCCGTTCCATACGCTCGGATTAGCGTCTCTCATCTCTATGCTCCTAATAATGCCTCTGCCGGACTACCTTCCTCTGGGGCCTTAGTGCTGCCGGAATAAGCCTGACCTGCAATTTGGGCTAACTCCAATGCCTGTTGTCGTTCCTTATCAGCCTGCCTTATGGCTCGTTTAGCTTCCACTTCTTCCTGGCTGGCGATGTCTTCCTCGTTTACACCGAACGAACGGGCCATTCTGCGTATAGCACCGTCGAAGTTAATATTGTCAACTGCACCCGGACTGACCTCCTCTATTTCGGTTGTAATTCCTATCCACTGTTGCGAAGCCTCGACCTCACTACTCTTCAACGCTAACGATAGCGGCCCGACGTATTCTATCTTGAACTCTCTGCCTTGAAGTTCGGGCGGAGCGGGAGGCAGTTTGCCGTTTCGTTCCAAGAGTTTGACTACCCTTGTAATCATCGGAGTAAACAGTTCACTCTGGATTCTACCAATAGGTGAACCTATTTTCCTAAACGCCTCTAAAACCCGCTGGCGTATTTCTATCGTTGTGCGACGGTCGCCTTTGAGGTCGGTCGTGGGAGCAAAAGCATTCGAGAAGAAAGCGTCTTTGATTATCTGCCGCTGCATCTCAAGAATGTCTTTGCCTATCGGGAAGTTACCCTTAACCCCGTCGTCAATCGCTTTAATTGAGTTCAGTTGAGGTACAAAGTTATTCGCACCCGGGGTTACTACCACTTCGCCTTCAAACGATTCTAATACCTCGCGTGGGGGGTTGACCCATTTGTTACCCATTTCGATAAAGTCGGCCATCTGTTGATTCAGTACACGGGTCTGGGGAAGTATCTCTGTTCCTACACCTCGACCGTATTTCTCAAGCGAAGATTTGAGCCATCTTGGTACGTGGTACGCAAACTCTTCAAAACCACCCTCGTCAACTACCTCTACATCTTTTACTGAAGTGAACAGAGACTCGAACGGCATATTCAGATTGTCAGAGAAGTTTGGATTTCGGTTGGTTCGAGGTCTTACTATGTGAATGTACTCGAACATCTTTTCTCTATCGTCTTCGCTACTGGCCGCGGCCGCGACTATCTTACCGGGGTTCTCAAACTCCTGCGCAGCTTGTCTTGCGGTTAAAGGGAACCTGAGTATCATTGTATCTACTCTGCCCTCGGAGTTTTCGAGTATCTGGTATGTTCCTATCGCGTAGTCTTTGAAGTTCAACAGGGTGGTATACTCAGAGAACAAATTCCCCGTACCAAATACCACTAAAGACCTGAGCGTTTCAGTCAACTGTAACATGAAGTTAGATGAGAATAGTTGGTCGTGAGTAATCTCGGTAGCTATACTTAAATATCTCTTGACTGATTCAATCTCTTGCAGCGCCCTGTCCCCAGCCTTAAGCGCAAAGAACTTCTGGCCCGGAGGTACTAAGTTCTGCGCCAGACCCGAAGCCATGTTCTGGCTCTCCATGATAGCGGTCGGGTCGTAGATTCTGTCGGTCTTAGTCTCGCCGGGAACGGTCTTGTCTACTATTTGGTTCTCACGGGGATAGGTCAAGTCGGCGGTGTTCTGCCATAATGTCCTGAAGTTGGCCTGCTTGCCTCGCTCGCGTTCTTCGAGTTTGATTATATCTTGTGCTCGTCCCATTAACCCAGCGCTTTCTTCTTATTTGTTTCAGGTAT
>SDBT01006471.1_pt1 | contig 19433 bp, 13 predicted proteins | sample 2277101 | NCBI WGS metagenome assembly SDBT01 (sample SAMN10404973, study PRJNA504765) | marine sediment metagenome | isolation source: marine sediment core GS10_PC15, 103 cmbsf | place: Arctic Ocean: Southern Knipovich Ridge | collected 2010 | reverse complement strand
CGCCAAGCTGGCGGCCGCCGTTAAGGTGACCCTGGGACCGACGGGGCGAAACGTCCTGCTGCAGAAGTCCTTTGGCTCACCGAAGGTCACCAAGGACGGCGTTACCGTCTCCAAGGAGATCGACCTGCCCAATCCGTTCGAGAATATGGGCGCGAAGATGGCCAATCAGGTCGCCTCGAAGACTTCCGACGTCGTCGGGGACGGGACGACCACGGCTGTGGTTCTTGCCGAGGCCATCATGGCTGAAGGCATCAAGAATGTTGCCGCCGGGGCCAATCCGATGGCCCTGAAGCGCGGCATCGACCTGGCGGTAGACGCTGTCGTCGATTCTATTCAGCAGCAGGCCAAGAAGGTCAAGGGCACCGAAGACCTCAAGAAGATCGCCACCGTCTCGGCCAACTGGAACGCCGATATCGGCGAGCTGATCGCCCAGGCCTTCGAAAAGGTCGGCGTCGACGGCGTGATTACCGTCGACGAAGGTAAGAGCATCACCAATGAACTGAAAATCGTCGACGGCATGCAGTTCGACAAGGGATACATCTCAGCCTACTTCGTGACTAATCCCAATGCGATGGAGGCCGTCCTTGAAGACGCCTATATCCTGATCCACGAGAAGAAGCTTTCCTCTCTGCGTGACCTGGTGCCGGTCCTGGAGAAGGTGGCCGGGAGCGGCAGCCCGCTGCTGATCATCGCCGAGGACATCGATGGCGAGGCCATGGCCGGGCTGGTTATCAACCGCCTGCGCGGCGTGCTGAACGTCTGTGCGGTCAAGGCGCCGGCCTTCGGTGACCGGCGAAAGGCCATCCTGGGCGATATCGCCGTCCTGACCGGCGGACAGGTCATCAGCGAAGACTTGGGCATCAACCTCGAGAACATGGAAATGAGCATGTTCGGGCAAGCCAAGCGGATCATCGTGGACAAGGAGAAGACCACCATCATCGAAGGCGCCGGGACCAAGAAGGATGTCCAGGCCCGCGTCCAGACCATCCGCAACCAGATCGAGAAGACCACCAGCGATTACGATCGCGAGAAGCTCGCCGAGCGGCTGGCCAAACTGACCGGCGGCGTGGCGACCATTCACGCCGGCGCAGCTACCGAGACGGAGATGAAGGAGCGCAAAGACCTCATCGACGATGCGGTGCACGCCACCCGGGCCGCCAGTGAGGAAGGCGTCGTCCCCGGCGGCGGGGTGGTGTTCCTTCACGCCATCGAGGCCGTCAAAAAGGCCCGCGACAAGGCCCGTGGCGACGAGAAAATAGGTGTCGACATCATCGCCAAGGCCCTGTCGGTTCCGACGCGGCAGATATGCGAGAACACCGGCCAGGATGGCGACGTGATCGTCGCCGAGATCGGCGAGCGTGGCAAGAATGTCGGTTACGACGCCAGCACCGGCCAGTTTACCGACATGGTCGCCGCCGGTATTATCGACCCGGCGAAGGTCTCGCGCACGGCCCTGCAAAACGCCGCTTCGGTGGCGGGCCTGTTGCTGACGACCGACCTGATGGTCACGGAATACGACGAGAAGGCGGAGGAAAAGATCGTCGGCGCGATTCACTGATGTGCCGATCGTCCGGTCGGCTGAACATGGCAGTGAAAGGGGCGCTGAGGCCGCTGGCAAGGCGCCCCTTGTCTTTGAAGACATTGAATGAACCAGCCCGCAATGCTATAAGCGATCAATGGCACAGAAGCATGATTATTACGAAGTGCTAGGGGTCTCGCGAGATGCCGGCCCCGAGGAGATCAAGCGCGCCTACCGCAAGGGCGCGCTGAAGCATCACCCCGATAATTACAAAGGGGACAAGGACGAAGCCGAAAAGCGCTTCAAGGACCTCGCCGAGGCCTACGAGGTGCTCTCCGACCCCCCCAAGCGTCAACGCTACGATCGCTTCGGCCACGCGGGCCTTCGAGGCGCGGGCATTCACGACTTCTCCACCATGGGCTTCGGCGACATCTTCTCTATGTTCCGCGACATCTTCGGTGACACGGGATTCGCCTCGAGCGGGCGGGGGCCCAGCCGCGGATACGACCTGGAAACAGAGGTGGATCTGACGCTGGAACAGGTCGCGACCGGGGCCGACCAGACGCTGGAGTTCGAGCGGGTGGACTTCTGCGACAATTGCGGCGGCAGCGGCGCCAAGCCCGGGACAAGTCCTCAGCAATGCGCCACATGCAGGGGCCGCGGGCAGATTCAGCAGCAGGTGCAGAGCTTTTTCGGCGTCAGCGTCCGGATCACCGTCTGCCCCGATTGCAGGGGCAAAGGGGCCGTCGTTACCGACCCGTGCCCCGACTGCCAAGGCAGTGGCCGCAGACCCAAACGCCGTGCGCTGACTATTCACATACCCCCGGGCGTGCAAGACGGTCAGGTGCTGAGGTTCCGCGGCGAGGGCGAACCCGCCCAAACCGGCACGGAGCGTGGCGACCTGCACTGCTATGTCCGAATCAGGCCCGACCCCTTCCTGACCCGCAGAGGCAACGACGTGATATGCCAGGTGCCGATCAGCTTTTCCCAGGCCGCCCTGGGAGGGAAGATCGAGGCGCCTTCGCTGAGCGGCACAGAGGAGCTGCAAGTGCCCCACGGCACTCAACATGGCGAGGTGCTTACGCTCAAAGGCCATGGGCTTCCATCCGGCAGGACCGGGCGAACCGGCGACCTCCACGTGCAAGTCCTCATTGAAGTGCCCAAAAAGCTTACCGCCAGGCAGCGGGAACTGCTCCAGGCCTTCGCCGAGACCGAGGAGAAAAATGTGACCCCGCGGAGAAAGGGTTTCCTGGAGAAACTGAAGGAGCATTTTGCCAATAAGGTATGACAGGCCACCTGCCCGGGTAAGGGCAAGTCAGAACGACAGAAGAGTGATAAGGCGCAATGACCAAGAAGAGCAATAGCAACCAAGCAGCGCGGGGAGAGGCTCCCGAGGCCAACCCGGAGACCGAGCAACCCGCCACTGAAGAACCGGCCTCGCTGCGGGCGGAGCGAGACGATCTGTTGGCCAGGCTCCAGCGCGTCTCGGCGGATTACCTCAACTATCAGAAGCGGGCGCGACGCGACGCCGAGGAGGCGAGGGAATACGCCAACGCCCAACTGATGCGCGATCTGCTCAGCGTCCTGGACGACATGGAGCTGGCGATGGAGGCCGCCAGAAAGAATCATGACGAGGACGACCCGCTGCTCAAGGGCATGGGCCTTGTCCACGACAAGGCCTTGAGCATCCTCGAAAAGTCCGGCCTCTCGTCCATGCACGTCGTCGGAGAAGCCTTCGACCCCGACAGACACCAGGCCTTGCTGACCGAAACAACCGACCGTCATCCACCCGAGATGGTTGTCCGGGAACTGCAAAAGGGTTATGAGTTAAAAGGTCGCACCCTGCGTGCGGCCCGGGTCGTTGTCGCCAAGGCACCCGACGCCGACGCGAAAGCCCCAGCCGAGGAACCGGCCCGGGACCACGATACCGAGGCCGACGAAGATGCCGATGCTTCTGGAGAAATTGATTGAGCCGGCTGTCGCGTATGGGCAATATCCGCGGCGGTCTGCCGAAGGCCCGCTCCCGCCCCGGCAAACCGCTCGGCTTCGGTGCGACGCTTCATTCTGTTAGGGACTCTAAGAAAGAACTGGAGTTTGCTGATGCCGACGTATGATTATGAATGCCAAGCTTGCAGCCATGCCTTCGAGAAGTTTCAGTCGATAACGGCCTCGCCGATTCGGCGCTGCCCGGAATGCGGCCGGATGAAGGTCCGCCGGCTGATTGGCGCCGGTGCGGGGATCATCTTCAAGGGCAGCGGCTTCTACCAGACCGACTATCGCAGCAGTTCCTATCACAAGGCGGCGGAGAAAGACCGCCCCCCATCGGACTCCAAGGCATCCGAGAAAGGCGCGAAGGAAGCCAAGGCCACCACGCCGTCAAAGAAGGATTCAGAATAGTCGGAGGCGACGGCATCCGGCGAAATGCTTTGCAAGGCCCTGAAGGGTGAATATAATCCGGCTTGTCAGGATGTCGGGAATTGATAGGATGACTTCGGCTTAGGGAGGTGTGATGTTTGCGCCCTCCCGGGGCAGTGCATGTCAATATCATAGACAGTTCTTGGGCGACTCTGCCGTCGGGCAGTGGGCCCTGCCGACTAAAAGGAAAGGACATGGCCATGGCTGAGGAGCAACAAGAGCTAAGGCAGATCAACTGGAACGAGGTCTTCGCCTTCACGCACATCTTTAAAAGCTTTCGAATGGCGACGCATTTGAGCAAGCTCCTTCCGGCCCTGGCGGCTATCGCATTGATCTGTCTGGGCGGGGTCGTGCTGGACGTGGTGTGGGGCTGGGGCGATCAGTACGTCCGCCCCCAGGAGGTCTACGATCACTTCCAGCTCTCGACTATGGACTTCGAGGCCAGGGAAACCGAATGGACCTCGGGATACGCCGAGCGGGCCAGCGGCCTGCTGGCCGGAACGATCAACCAAGGCCAGACCCTGGAAGTCTATATGAGCAAGCTTGGCTATAGCGGCCGGCTTGCGGCGGAGTTTCGAAAGAGGGTCGATGAAGCCAACCGGACAAAGCCCCCAAAACTTGTCCGCCCGGACAAATTCATGACCGACGCCGAGGATGATTGGAAGGGCGTACTGGCCAAATCTGAGGAGGCCTTCGAGGACGAAACCGACCGTATCAGCGAGCTGCTTGAGGACAGCCGGGAATCCGTCCAGGAGGAAATTCGTTCTCTCAGCTCCGATGCCGAGCAACAGGCTCGAAAAGACCTCCAGGCGGACTACCAGCGGGGCCTAAGGGCCCTGACCGGAAGGAAAGTGGGCTTCCAGAGGAGTATTCACCAGGTCCGGGGCGGCAGGATTTTCACCAGCATGCTCGCCTATCAAAGCGCCTGTCTGGAGCGGGCGATGGCGGCTGTGCTTCGCCTGGATATCGGCACCGGTCTGTCGGAATACAAGAACACCATTCGCGACCGAAGCATCTCCCCCGCGGCGGTGTCGGTTGAGGCCTTCCACGAGCCCCCGCAATCCGAGCCGCGCGGATTCCTCTACTACACGCTGCTGGCGGCGCACGGATTCTGCTGGCTGCTGAGTCAGCACCTTATCTATGGCATCATCTTCCTGCTGGGGTCGCTGGCGATCTGGGCGTTCTTCGGGGGGGCGATCTACCGCACCGCCGCCCTGCACGCCGCCAGGGAAGAGAAGATCTCCATCAAGCAGGCGCTGAAGTTCTCGGCCGGCAAGTTCCTGAGCTTCTTTACCGCTCCGCTGATCCCTCTGGCCATCATCATCGCCTTGGGCGCCCTGCTGCTGATCGGCGGCCTGCTGGGCAACCTGTGGGGCTTTGGCGCGATCCTGATCGGCGTGCTGTTCTTCCTGGCGATTATCCTCGGGCTGCTCATCGCCTTCCTGGCGGTGGGCCTGATCGGCGGCTTCGGACTGATGTACCCGACGATAGCCGTGGAGGGCTCCGATAGCTTCGACGCCATCAGCCGAAGCTTCTCCTATATCTTCGCCCGCCCGTGGCGAAGCCTTCTCTACGGCGGTGTGGCGCTGATCCACGGAACCCTGACGTACCTGTTCGTCAGGCTCTTCGCCTACATAGCCCTCGCCGCGACGCACATGTTTGTCAACTGGGGCATCTGGACGGGTGGAGCAGGCCTGGCCGGAAATGCCACCAAACTTGACGCCATGTGGACCATGCCCACCTTCGACCGTTTCCACGGGCCGGTCAGCTGGGCGGCCATGAGCGGCGCCGAGCGGGTCGGCGCGTTCTTCCTGGCCTTCTGGGTCTACATCATCGTGGGACTGGTCGCCGCCTACCTCCTCTCATACTTTGCCTCCAGCACCACCATGATCTACTACCTCTTGCGGCGAAAGGTCGACGCCACGGACTTGGACGACGTGTATGTGGAAGAACCGGACGAAGAACCCCTCCCCGCCCCGGCCGAGGAAGCTGAAAAACCGGCGGAAAGCGAACAGCCCACCGACACCGGCCAAGAACCCGAGCCTGAGGGCGAGCAGGGAGAATCCGAGCAAGGCCAAGAGGAAAAGCCCCAAGGCTGACCCCGCTGACGCGTAGCGAAACCAACGGGCCGTCCCGCTCAGGGGCGGCCCGATTTCTTGCCATCCTTCGCCATGTCCCAGCCGACCGGCCTTGAAGCCGGCAGGTCCGCTCTCAGGAATCCTCACGCAGGCGGCGGAAGCGTTCGATCAGGCCATAGCCGCCAAGGATGTTGCGGACATTGTCGTAGCCGTTGTTCATCAGGACGCGCTGGGTTACATAGCTTCGATACCCAGCCCCACAGTGCACGACGACCGGCCGATCGGTCGGCACATCTTTGATGCGAGCCCGGATCTCGTCGACCGGAATATTCACCGCCTCGAGCAGATGGCCGGCGGCGTACTCCTTCGGCGTTCGAACATCGATGACCATCGGCGGATCGTCGCCGGCCAACTCGTCCAGAAGCTCCGCCGGGGTCACGAAGGGCATCTCGCCCCGACGGGCATTGGCGGCGGCGAACCCGCCGAGAACAACGATGTCCTTGGCGGTCCCGAACGGCGGGGCATAGCAAAGGTCCAGATGTTCCAGATCCTCGACGGTCATCCGCCCGGCGATCGCCGTCGCCAACACGTCGATTCGCTTATCAACTCCCGCGCCCCCGACAGCCTGGGCGCCGAGCAACCGTCCGTCGCCTGGGTCATGCAGAATCTTCAGCAGCATATTCTCAGCCCCCGGATAGTACCCGGCATGGTTGACACCGGGCATGTACACCACGCGATAGTCCACGCCTTCGGCCTTCGCATGGGCCTCGGTCAGGCCGGTGACGGCGGCATTAGCCTCACCGACGCGAACGACGGCCGTCCCGAGCACGCCCCGCAGCACCAGCCGGCGGGGTTCGTCCTCGGCGGCGCCAGCCAAGTCCAGTGCGGCGTTGGCGCCGGCGACCCGCCCGGCCTTGTTCGCCGGCCCGGCCAGGGGAATATTCACCGGCCGATCCAGCACCATGTGGCGCGTCTCGGAATTGTCGCCGGCGGCGTAAATCGTCGGCTCCGACGTGCGCTGGCGGGAATCGACCTGGATTGCGCCGGTCCCGCCCAAGGTCAATCCCGCCGACTTGGCCAGTTCCACATTCGGGCGAACACCGGCTGCGAGGATGCCGATCTCGAAGGGCAGCTCTCGGCCGGCCTGTGTGATCATCAGGCTTTGCCCATCTCGCTCCGCCACCTCCGAGACAGCCTCAGAGAGGATTATCTTGCACCCAGCCTTGACCAGCGCCTCCCGCAGCGGGTCGGCGATCTCCTTATCCAGGGCCAGCATCAACTGATCGGCCAGTTCCACCACGGTGACCTTCAGCCCTCGCTTAAGAAGCTGCTCGGCAGTTTCCAGGCCGATGTAGCCGCCGCCGATGACCACCGCCCTGAGAGGGGCCTCCGCTTTGGCCTCATGCGCCTCGCGGCCGACCGGGGCCAGGCTCTGCAAGTGCGCGCAGATCGCATCCACATCCGGCACGGTTCTGACGGTGAAGATGTTGTCCCGATGGATCCCCTTGATCGGCGGGACGATCGCCGTTGTCCCGGTCGCGAGGATCAGCCGATCGTAGCTGAGCTCCTCGGCGGCCCCATCGCTACGTTGCAATGAGACAGTTCGCTGCAAGGGGTCCACCGACGTCACCCTGGTGTTGACCCAGAGCTCAATATCGAAGCGCTTGGCAAACAGCTCCGGCTTGACGGCGAAGAGGCTTTCCCGATGGGGAATCTCCCCACCGACGTAGTAAGGCAGGCCGCAGTTGGCGAAACTGATATACGGTCCTGCCTCGATCAGGACGATTTTAATCTCTTCGCTGGTGCGCCTGGCCTTGGCTGCCGCCGAAGCCCCGGCGGCGACGCCGCCGACAATCACAATGCGCTTGGACATCCGCTGATTTCCTTTCTCTTCCGCTGCAACGTTTCGGCTGGTCGGCCCGTCACCTTCCCAGGAAGTACCAGACCAAAGCCGCCGCGAAGACGCCCCAGCCGACGACCGAAAGAATCGTATTTGTTCGCACGTTACAGGCCTCCGACGAGCAGGTCCGCGCCCGACTGAACAGATACCCGAAGACCCCGCCCGCGACAGCGCCGGCCAGAAGTTTCAGAGCGGTTTCCATTTCCTCACCTGCTCGGCTGTTGGCCGCAAGCATTCTGCCTCATGCACTCCAGGAGGCTCTTGGCGGCTGGGTGAATCACCTCATAGAAGACCCGCCGCCCACGTCGGTTGCGTCGAACGATGCCCCGGGCTAACATCATGTTGAGATGCTGGCTGACGGCGTTGGGGGCCAGTTTCAGCAAATCCGCCAACTCCACCACGGGCGTCTCCCGACGGGACAAAACGTCGATGATTCGAAGCCGGTCGGGATGTCCCAGCACCCGGAGAACGGGGGCCGCCTCCGTGAAGACCGCCTCGGGGACGGAAAGCGTAAAGGAGTCTTTTGAAGTCATATAATCAATATATCAAGACGGTGTGATTATTTCAACACGAATCACGCTTTTCCCAGCGGTTGGTTAGATTACGATTGGCTGTCCCGGCGGTCGTTGCCGAGAAGGCGCACGTCCGCGGACATGGGCGAATCCTGCTTCAGGTAGAGCGTCTGGGTCGGGAAGGCGAACTCGATGCCCTCCGTGTTGTATCGGCGCAGCAGCTCCATGTTGAAGTCGTGGTTGAACGCCAGATACTCCCACCAGTCCGGCGGCGTGAACCAGTAATAGACAACGATGTTCAGGCTGGCGGCATTGTAATCATCGAAGTAAGCCCTGGGGGGGGAATCCTCAGGGAAGTGCTCCTTCCTGGCCTCCAGCATCTCCCGGATGATGTCCACGCCGCGTTGGACCTTCTCGGCGGGCGTGTCGTAGGTCACCGTAACGTTGAGCACGCGTTTGATATAGGGCCGCCGCCCGATGTTCTCCACCGCCTCGGAAGCGACCATCGCGTTGGGGATGACCACCTGGTGCCCCATGAGCGTGCGGATGCGCGTCGAGCGGAAGCCTACCTCTTCCACGAACCCGTCATGGCCGGCAATGACCACCCGGTCACCCATATGAAACGGGCGATCGGCGAAGATACTCACCGAACCGAACAGGTTAGACAGGGCGTCCTTGGCCGCCAGGGCAAAGGCCAACCCGCCGATCCCAAGTCCGGCCACCAGCGCCCCGATGTTCCACTTGAAGATATTCTGCGCAATGAACAGGAAGACCACGATGACCACGAAAACCCGCAGGCCCTTGCGGACCACCGGCACGAGCTGATCGTCCAGCAGCGTCTCCGTTCGAGACGTCCAGCGAAGCAGGAAGAACTCCAGGATGTCCACGAGGCGGTATATGAACCACCCCACAGCCAGGACGGCGATAGCCCTGCAGATGTTGATCCCGTTCGGGGCCATATCCCGTATGACCGAGACGACCTCGCCGTCGGGTGTGGTTTCCTGCGTCACGTAGGTCAGATTCATGACCATCGCCGCCAGGTGCAGGCCCCCGGCGAGGATCAGCATGGCCGACGGGCCGGAGAAGCTCCGCAGCAGCATGCCCAACAATCGAAGACGCCGGGTGGCGCTCAGCCGTTCGCCTTGGCGCTGCAAGGCAAACGAGACGACCTTGCCGAGACTAAAGCTGATCAACAGGCATGCCAGCAGCGCCAGCCACTGCCAAAGCTTATTGCCCAGAAACCCCCGCTCTTGGAAGAACTCTATCCACGCCGGCATCATAGCTTCACTCCACCTGTGTTATCTCGCGGCAGGCAACTCGCCCGCAGGCCTGGAACCACCGCCCCTTACCAGGCCAGTACGGGCCGGTCACCTGCTCAGGTTCTTGATAAGGTCAAACCGCCCGGTCTTGGCGGCTTGGAGGATCGGGCCCATGTACTCATCCACCAGCGAGGCGTCTAGGGGCACGGGCATATTCTTGAGCTTCATCTCAAGCTGGGGGTCCTTGGCCGCCTTCAGGGCCCGGTCGATATGCCGGTCGCTGAATCCTTCCAGCTCCGCCAGCGTTGTCGCCGCGCCGATGCTCTTGCTGAACCCGACCATGCCCTCGGCGACCGCCAGGCCCAGATCGCGCCCGGAGAGCTTCTTGAGGTCGGCCGAGATGAAGCCGGCTTTCTTGAAAACGCCCCCCACCGCCTGAAGCTGCGGCTCGATGGCAGGGGCGAAGAAGACGCTGTAGTAAGGATTCATGATTCCGCACGCACGGCCGTGGCTGGTCACATCCACCAGCGAGAAGCTCGTCAGGTGTCCGCCGCTGGTCCCGCCGATCATGATCGCCTGCCCGCCCAGGTCGGTCTCCAGGCCCAACCCCTCCCGGGCGGCCGGGTCATCCGGCGCCTTGACAGCCAGCGGGGCGTACTCCACCGCCAACTCAAACGCAAGCAGCGTAATCTTCTCCAGCAGGTCGTAGTGCTCCCGGCCGATGCCGTAGAAGACCTCCAGGCAATGGCTCATGCCGTCCAACGCCCCGTCGATGGTCAGCTCCGCCGGGGCGCTGCGGGTGACGGCGTAATCGAACAGCGCCTTGGAGGGGACGATCGCCTCGTCGACGATCAGCTTTTTCTGGCCCTCGACCAGGTCCGTGATGTTGGCGTACTTGGTCAGGTGCGCCGCTGAGCTGGCGGCGGTCTGGATGGCCAGATGCGGGCGAAGCCTTTTCCCGCCGGCCTGCAGCGCCTCGGTGACCTTACCCACGCCGAAATAGCTATCAATGTCCGGCTCGGATCCGCCCAGCGTCGCCAGCACATTGCCGGCCTTGACGGCATCTATCGAGCTTCCGCCGCCCATGCTCAGAACGCAGTCCGGCTGATGGTGGAGGATCACCGACTCGATGCGGTAGACGTCCTCGCGAGGGGCGTTGGGGCGGGCGGCTTCGAAGTAGCGTCCCGCAGCCACCTCCAGGCCGGCCTCGTCCAGCGAGGCTAGGACCTTCTCTGCCAGCGGGGCGACCCAGGCCAAGTCATTGGCGAAAACCAGAACGGACTTGCCGCATTGGCTGGCCAACTGGCCCGCCTTCTCCAATACATCCAGACCGAAGACGTAGTCCTTGCCCTTGAAGCCCTCAAGAAGCTCCGCAGCCTGCTGCTTAGCCTGCATTTCACATTCCTTCCAGACAAAAGTCGATTCGGCGACCTGGGCAATCCAGCCTCTAGGTGGCGGAAAAGCCTGATAACGACAATTTACAGGGATTGGACCCAAACGACAAGTGCCCGCCCCGCTCTTCCCCACCGATCATGGGTGGAACTGGCCGGCAGGGATGCTTAGAATGTCCCTTTTCCGCCGCCGGTTCTCAACCATGGGCAGCCGGGGCACAGAAAAGGAGATTCCGAACATGGCAGAAACATCCTTTCGCGTCGGGTTCGTCGGATTAGGCATCATGGGCGCGCCGATGGCCGCCAATTGCCTCAAAGCGGGCTTTCCGTTGACGGTCTATAACCGGACCGGCGCCAAGACCAAGCCGCTTCAAGAGGCTGGGGCGTCGGTGGCCTCCAACCCAGCCGCGGTGGCCGAAGCCAGCGACGTGGTCATCTCCTGCGTTTCAGATTCCCCCGACGTCCTGGAGGTCATCCTGAACGCGAACCACGGAGTGCTCGCCGGGGCGCGGGCGGGGATGGTGGCGGTAGACTGCTCAACGGTCTCTCCGGAGGTGGCCAAGCGCTGCACCCACGCCTTGGGCGAGAAAGGCGCGGGGTTCCTTGACGCTCCGATCTCCGGGGGAGACACCGGCGCAAAACAGGGCACGCTGAGCATCATGGTCGGCGGAGGGAAGGCGCACTTCGATGAGGTCCTGCCGGTCCTTGAGGCCATGGGCAAGACCATCACCCACTGCGGACCAAGCGGCGCAGGCTACACCGTCAAGCTGTGCAACCAGATTCTCTGCGGCCTCCACCTTTTGGCCGCGAGCGAGGCGCTGTCTTTGGCCTCGGGGGCGGGGATCGACCTGGCAACGATGGTCAAGGCGGTTTCGTCCGGCGCGGCGGGAAGTTGGATGCTGGCGAACGTTGCACCGAAGATGATTTCCGGAGATTTGCGGCCTGGTTTCTTCGTGGACTATCAACTCAAGGACCTGCACTTGGCCACGGAGGCCGCCCATCGAAGCGGCGTTCCTCTTCTGGGCACTCCGATTGCCGAGGCCATGTTCCGCGCCGCTTCCGGCCAGGGGCTGGGTCGCTGCGGGACACAGGCGCTTTTCCAAGCCCTCACGAAGCTGGCGGCGGCCAGCCCCCCCTCGACTCTCCCCAGCCCATAACCACTTCTTACCTACTATATTAGCAGCACTTGAGATTATCATTGGCTTGGGTGACCGGGCGGACCGATACAGTAATAGGGCTCAAGCCGGGAATGGGCTTGACGCCGTAAGCGTTGGTACGCTAACATTGCATTGTTATTACGTATGTTTTGCTGATTCTGCCGTTCCGCCGGTGATGGCGGGCGGTGTACAAGTAGAAACTGGTATCGACGGTCGAGGTCGCGTGAGAAGCAGGCCGTCCCTGTAGGCGGTGTTCGATGCCTGCCTGTGAGTTGAGCAGCCTGGCGGGCATAGGCGTTGCAGTGGCCGCCCGGTGCTAAAGCCGGGAAAACTTGAGCGGCGTGAAAGGGCGCACAGCGCGGAGCACCGATCATTCGCACCGGTTCGCCGTGTGCGAGGCCCACGGGTCATAGAATTCACAAGAGCCAGACTTATTTGAAGTTTCGGGGACGTTTGCGGCTGGATGGTAACGAACAGGCGACAAGAGAATGCTGGGCGGACGGCCAACTTGCCGATCGTTCAGCCCGGCGATCCGGCCTGCTGCGGTCCATAGGCTCGGAGGCAACCGGCAAATGCCGGGCTGTCCCCGGGCATGAAACGGCTCAAGTGAATCGGCCCTAAGCCGCGAGCGGTTGCTGTTCCGCTCGACGTGGCGCCTACCTCACGCCTCGGCGCGGTACCGTTGGAAAGGAACCGTGCCATGTTAACTGCCATCCCCCTGGGCCTGACATCGGGCCAAGCCGTTGCGCTGCAATTCGTCGGCGCGATCCTGCTGGTGGTTCTGACCGCCTTGGTCATGAAGCTGCTCGAGCGGAGCCGAAAGGAAGCCGCCAAACAGGAATTCGTCGCCATGAGGGCCGCCGCCGAGGCCGAGGCCCAGAAGATCATCGCAAAGGCTGAAGCTGAGGCCACCAGTGAGATCATTCGTCGCCGCGAGAAATTCGATATCGATACGGAGACCACTCGCCAACAGTTGCGCGACGAGGAGAAGCGGCTTGCCAAACGAACGGGCCTGATCGACGAAAAGCTCGGTTCGCTCACTACGAAGGAAAATGCTCTCCAGGCCGGCGAAAAAGCCCTGGTTGAGCGGGAGAAATCCCTTCAGGAAAAGGATCAGCAGATCAATGATTTGATCGAACGTCAGCGGAATGAACTGCTTCGGGTAGCAAATCTCACGATGGAGCAGGCCCAGGGGCAGGTCATGGAACGGGTGGAGAAGGATATGGAGCGAGAGACCGCCCAGTTGATCTCGCACCATCTTGAGGGCGCCCGGGAAACCGCCGAGGAGCAGGCCAGGGAGATCGTCGTAACGGCCATCCAGCGTTATGCTTCCGAGCACACTTCGGATTCCACGGTCTCCGCCGTGGACATCCCCTCCGACGATATGAAGGGCCGCGTCATCGGGCGGGAAGGTCGAAACATCCGCGCCTTCGAGAAGGCCACCGGCGTCGATGTGATCGTCGACGACACGCCCGGGGTGGTGGTGGTATCCGGCTTCGATCCGGTCCGCAGGGAAATCGCCCGCAGATCCCTGGAGAAACTCATCCAGGACGGGCGGATTCACCCCACGCGAATCGAGGAAGTCGTCGCCAGCACCGAAAAACTGGTCGCCAAGCAGATTATGGAGTACGGCAAGCAGGCGGTGGTCGAGGCCAACATCAGGGGCCTGCACAACAAACTCGTCGAGCTGCTTGGGCGGCTGCACTTCCGCACCAGCTACGGGCAGAATGTCCTGCGGCATTCCATGGAGGTGTCCTACCTGGGCCAGATCATCGCCGAAGAACTCGGCCTGAACGGAAGAATTGCCCGCCGGTGCGGCCTGCTGCACGATATCGGCAAGGCCGTCGACCATGAAGTTGAGGGCGGACACGCAGAGATCGGCGCCGACCTGGCCAAGCGATACGGCGAGAAGCCGGACATCGTCAATGCCATCGGCGGCCACCACAACGATATAGTTGCCACCAGCATCTATACGCCCATTATCTCCGCCGCCGACGCCGTCAGCGCCTCCAGGCCGGGCGCCAGACGCGAGAGCCTGGAGCGTTACGTCCAACGGCTACAGAAGCTGGAAGAGATCGCCACCAACTTCGAGGGCGTCCGCCAGGCTTACGCTATCCAGGCCGGAAGAGAAGTCCGCGTCATTGTAGACCCCGCAGGCGTAGACGACCGCCTCTCGGCCAAGATCGCCCGGGACATCGCCCGACGCGTCGAGGAGGAGATGGAGTACCCCGGGGAGGTCAAGGTCACCCTTCTGAGGGAGCTGCGCTGCGTGGAATACGCCCGGTAGTCGTCGCCGGAGACTGCAGGCGGCACTGTCCGCCGGACGCATGGCCCGTTGGGCCTGTGGCCAGGCGCGCCTGGCCGGCACGCCGGCCGAAAATAATGAGCGGCGGGCCTTTTCATGCCCGCCGCTAGGCTACGGCAGCGCCCACAATGGCATCGGATGATTCCAGTGCGTTGATTCTTCGGCCAGAATCATCGCATGGCTTTAGAGAAAAGGTTCTTATGCACTGAAACGAGGCGCACAAAGTAAATGCGCCAGCGTATAGAGCAGCAATGTCGCAAAGGATTGTTCTCACCACTATGGACAGTGGCGGAGTTGTACCGCCGAGCGCATGAATTTAGTGCGCCCGGTATGAAACCCCTCTCAGCGGCCCTGCCCGAGCCGGCGGCGGCGAACCAAGCCCACGGCATGTCGGATGCCGACGATCAGCAGATAAACCGTAATCGCCGTTACAAGGATATCGGCGGCCAACAGCGTTATGTTCCTTGTCTGCTCAGCCGAATACTTCCGCATCAGCAGGATCAGGTTCGCGGCGGTGGTCGCCAGCATGAAGATAGCCGGGATCAGGGCAAACCAGAAGCGTCGGCCGTTGCGAAGCAGCCATAGCGCCGCCAACGACAGGACCATCGCCGCCAAGAGTTGATTGGATGTGGCGAAGATGTCCCAAAGGGCACGCTGCCCGCCACTGAGGGCGAAGGCGAGTGTCAGGGCGACGGCCAGGCCGGAATTGAACCAGTACTGCCGCGTGAGCTTCAGAAAAGCACGGAGCGGCCCCGTGGTGGCCTTCGGAAACGCCGGCTCAGACTCCGACGGGGCGCCTGGCGGGGCGATCGGCAGGCCCTCCGCCCCGGCCGGTGTGGCATCGCCCCGTCCCCAATCTCCGGCTTCCTGGGCGGCTACCGGCGGGGCATAGACATCGTATTGACCGAAGAATGTCCGCCATATCTCCTCGATGAGATACCGCGTCAGCCTGATGGCCGTGTCCAGTGTTGTGACCAGGAAGCCCTCCAATAACACCATGCCCGCCAACGCCCCCACGGCGATCGGGGCGCCGAAGGCGAGCTTCCCCGCGTTGCCCAACGCCATGGCGAATCCCAACACGGCGTTGCTCGTCCCTTCAATCGAAAGCAGCTCGGGGTGCACGTCGGCGATATAGTCCATCTTGCCGGCCCCCAGCATCAGGGCCGCGATGACACAGACAGCCAGGAAACTCTCCAGCAGCATGCCGTTGTAGCCGATCCGTCTGGCCGCCCGTTCGGAAGTCAACTGCTTGCAGGTCGTCCCGCCCGCGCAGAGGCTGTGAAAGCCGCTCACCGCCCCACAGGCAATGACGATGAACATCCCGGGCCAGAACGGCCCCAGGACCTCGGCGCCTTGCTGGATGTTCACCGCTTCCAGCGGCTCATCGGGAAGCCCGCCGCGGACCCCGCCGACTAACAGGGTCACCAGCAGAACCGCCATGCCGACATAGAGGATGTGAACGTTGATGAAGTCCCGGCTTTGAAGAAAGACCCAGACCGGCAGCCCCGCCGCGACCAGGACATAAGCCGAAAGAATGAGTATCCAGATTTGGGTGCCCGCGATGGACAAGCCGAAAAGCTCAGTCTGCTGGGGGAACGCGACGGGGTGGAACAGCCCGACGGTGATGCTCACGGCGCAGATGGCGATGGCCAGCAGCGAGCATATCCACACGGGCAGGCGCTTCTTGAGGTACAGCCAGCCCAGCAGCGGGGCGACTGCCGTGATGATAATGACGCTCATCGAGGCGATGCCCCCGATAACGACCTTGCCGCCTTCAACGCGAAAGACGCTCTGGTCCAACCGCAGCTCGAGCCGGTCAAAGGGCAACATGCTCGTCAGCGCGGTTGCCGAGAAATTCAGAAAGGCCGCGCAAACCAAAGCCAGCAACACCACCAGAAAGAGCGTCATCGCGACGAACGCGTCCTTGCCCAGTATCCGCCGGGTGATAGTCGCGATCGACTGCCCCCCCTCGCGCGTGGCGATGTAGGTCGCCAGGTAATCGTGAACAGCCCCGATCAGCACGCCTCCCAGGAGCACCCAAAGCACCGCCGGCAGCCAGCCGTAAACCACCGCTAGCACCGGCCCGACGATGGGCCCCGCACCGGCGATCGAAGCGAAATGGTGCGCGAACACCACTGGCGTGGGCGTGGGAACGAAGTCCCGCCCGTCGGCCTTGGCCACAGCCGGCGTCATGCGGGAGACGTCTTCTCCGATGCTCCTGGCCAGGAACCGCGAATAGAACCTCCCGCCGCCGATCAGGACCACACCTGCCGCGAGCAGAATCAACAGAATCAGCATCAGCCGCCTCCTTCGGGTCGCCGAAAAGTGATCAGCCCCGCCGCGTGGGAGCCCAATGCCCACCGGCGGTAGAGAAACGATGAATGCCGAGTTCATGATAAGGGCAGCAGGCCGACCGTCAACGGTCGATATGGGTCGGGCCGGCACCGGCGGACGGTCTCAGTCCGATGTGAGAGGCTGGCGGATAATCTCCACGTCCCGGCCGAACTGACGAAGCCGGTCAACACTTTCGCTGGGCATCATGGCCTGGATCTCCGCCGTGGTGTCGACGAAGGTCTCTTCCTCGATGCACGCATGCTGGGCAATGTATTGCATCAGCCTGCCGTTGCCGCAGTTGGCCCGAAGCTTGACGCGCACCTGTTCCCCCGCCGCAGTGCGCAGGACTTCCGCCGTCAGGTCCGACAGGCCCTCGCCGGTCGCCGCCGAGATGAATAGCGCCTGGGGGTATCGGCTGGCCAGTACCGTCCGGACTGCCGGGTCGACGATCCGGTCGACCTTGTTGAGCACCAGAATCCGCCGCCGCGCGTCGCCCCCCAATTCCTTCAGGACGGCCAGTACCGAGTCGATCTGGTTGGCCACCCGATCGTGCGAGGCGTCGGCGACGTGAATCTGGAGGTCGGCATGAATCGCCTCTTCCAGCGTCGCGCGAAAACTGGCGACGAGGTGATGTGGCAGGTCGCGAACAAAGCCCACCGTGTCGCTCAGCAACACCGACTGACCGTTGCCGACCTCCCACCGGCGCGTCTTGGTGTCCAGCGTGGCGAAGAGTTGATCGGCCACGTAGGCGCCGGCGCCGGTCAGGGCATTCATCAGCGTGGTCTTGCCCGCGTTGGTGTAGCCGACCAGACAGATGCAGAAAACCCCCGCCCGGCTGCGGACCTCCCGCATCTTGCGTCGGTCGATAGCCGCGATCTGTCGCTTCAGGTAGGCGACGCGATTCTGAACAAGCCGCCGGTCGATCTCGATCTGTTTTTCGCCAGGCCCGCGGGTGCCGATGCCTCCCACCGCAGCCACCGCCGTCGTAGCGCCCCCGGCCACACGCTCAAGATGCGACCACATGTGCCGAAGCCGCGGGTAGGTGTACTCCAACTGCGCCAGCTCGACCTGAAGGCGGCTTTCGTGCGTCCGGGCATGGGCGGCGAAGATGTCGAGGATCAACTCGCTACGATCCAGCACCTTTCTTTCGGCGATCTCCTCCAGATCGCGTATCTGGGCCGGGGAGAGGTCGTTATCGAAAATGATCACATCGGCCTGGTTTCCCTCCGCCCGCCGGGCGATCTCCTCGGCCTTGCCTGACCCCACGTAGAGCCCCGGGCTGGGCCGCTTGCGCCTGACGAGCATCTCGTCGACGACCTCCGCCCCGGCAGTCTTGACCAAGCTGCGCAGCTCCCCCAACGGGTCCAGCGGGTCGTGCTGAGTCTGACGCGTCTCCACCGCCACAAGCAGCGCCCGCTCGGTCCCGACAGACAGCTCACTTCGTCTCGATTCACCCATCAGCCTGGATGCCACCTCCCAATCAACGTATTATACCGTAAATCGGCCTTGCGGACGAGACGTTTCCCGCCCCGGAATATCCGTCATGGCGGCGGGTAGATTCCAGAGTATATTGACACCAGCTATGCCCTATCAACCCCGGCCCCGGCCGGACGCTAGAATTATCGGGAACCCCAGGCCGACCCGGACGTCCAATCAGACGAGGGCGCCGCTGGGCGCCATGTGAGGCCGATTCACGATAGCGAACCGAAAAGGGAGAACAACGATGAAACGCTTGATCCTGACACTATTGCTCCTTGCAGGCCCAGCCGTTGCGACAGCCGTCGGTGCAGCCGAGGCCCAGTTGCCGGTCAGCCGCGTCGTGCTCTTCTCCAGCGGGGTGGGGTACTTCGAACATCGCGGCAGCGTGGAAGGCGACGCGGTGGTGCGCCTGGCCTTCACCGCCGACCAGATGAACGACGTGCTCAAGTCGATGATCGTGATGGATCTTGACGGCGGATCGGTCACGAACGTCAACTATGCCTCCCAGGACCCGCTCATCCGCGCCCTCAAGAGCTTCTCCATCGACCTGAGCGGCAACCCGGACCTGGGCGAGCTGCTGGGGCAGCTTCGCGGGGCGGAGGTTCTCGTCAAGGCGCCGGAGGCGATCCGTGGGACGATCCTCGGCGTTGAGCGGCAGCACAAGATTATCACCCACGGCCAAACGACCACGACCATTACCGAAGTGATACTCAACCTGCTGACCGACGAGGGCATCCAGTCGCTGCCGATGAGCTCGGTGCAAAGCCTTAATCTCACCGACGCGAAACTGGCCGATGAGCTTCACAAGGCCCTGGAGCTGATCCTCGCTTCCCACGACACGCAGCGCAAGGCCGTCGAAGTGCACTTCGCCGGCAGCGGGGCCCGCCGGGCGCATATCGGCTATATCGTCGAGACGCCCGTCTGGAAGACCTCCTACCGTCTCGCCCTGGGCGAAGACAAGCCGCTCCTTCAGGGGTGGGCCATCGTGGAGAACACGACCGACTCCGACTGGACGGACGTGCGTCTCTCGCTGGTCAGCGGTCGGCCGATTTCGTTCATCCAGGACCTCTACACGCCCTTCTAT
>SDBT01006470.1_pt1 | contig 19441 bp, 26 predicted proteins | sample 2277101 | NCBI WGS metagenome assembly SDBT01 (sample SAMN10404973, study PRJNA504765) | marine sediment metagenome | isolation source: marine sediment core GS10_PC15, 103 cmbsf | place: Arctic Ocean: Southern Knipovich Ridge | collected 2010 | reverse complement strand
ATTCCGTTGTGATCTTCTTCTTTTGTTTCCTGACCTGCCCTGCGTTCCAGCTCCTCAAGCCTTTGCTTCATTCTGCGGATGTTTGCGTTGTTGTTGCTGAGGTTGAACTGTGCAAACCCTATTCTGCCCATAAAGTCAGGCTCTAAAAGCTTATGTAAGGCCAACTCGCTTACGCTTGGGAAGATAGCCTTTAACTCGTTAAACTTCTCCTCGTTCGATATTTTCTTTTTGATTATTTTATTCGCTGCCTTCATAAGTTCTTGATTCCTTTCTGCTCCGGCGATCTTCTCTTTTAGTTTCCGCACAGCTTCCGGATCATCTGAGCTGATAGCGTGGTTCTTTTCTGCCGCGTTGGCTCTCTGTTCCCAGTAGTCGGCCTTGTCCATGCTTTCAATGCTCTTTTCTCTTTTCCGGGTGAGCCTGTCTCGATAGTTCCGGTCTGACTTTTCGCTATGATGCCCAACTAAGATCGGTTGACCAAATGGGATCGCGCTTCCCATCTTCTGGGCTTCATCCCAAAGATTACTCGATTCTTCCCGGCTCTTGATTGCCCGGCCTTTGTAGCGGTCAATCCTTGCCTGTCTTTTTTCTTCGTAGTTATTCATTTTATCACCGTATCCAATTCAGCTTCAGTCCAGCAGCCCCAGAAAACCATACAACCAGGCTCAGAGTCGAAACCCTCAAAGACTTCCCGGACGGTGCTGCCGGTACAGTCCCAACAGAAATAACCAAGAGCCTTCTCTTTAAGCTCCTTAATCATACTTCTTAATGATTTACTCATGATACGTTTCCTCCGTAAAATGTTGACTTACGATGGACAAGATGCGACACTAGTACTCAATTGTCAAGCTCTTGTAAAGATTCCCCCAAGAAAATAAATTAAAAGGAATGATGGAGGATCAGCGGCCGGAACTAAGGCGCGCCACCATCAGCCGGCCAAACTTCCGGAAAAGATTTCTAATGCCTAATTGAATCCCCTTAATCGTATACTAATAATCATTAGTATAATATTAATATTAATATTAATACTTAATATAATATATATATATAATATATAATACCCGTCTGAGATTTAATTACACTTGTAGTCATTCATATCTTATTTGTTTTTAATAACTTAATGTTTTACATGACAGTACCGCAGAATTAGAAAAAACAGTACCGCAGAATCCACATGTAACTTATTAATATTAAATACTTAATGAGAATCGGAAAGAAAAAACAGTACCGCAGAATCCTTGAAAACAGTACCGCAGAATCCAGCAGACAGTACCGCAGAATGAGGAAAAACAGTACCGCAGAATTCAGGTGTAACTTATTATAATTAAACACTTAATAAGAAAGGGACAAAAAAAACAGTACCGCAGAATTAGAAAAAACAGTACCGCAGAATTTAAACTTGACATGATCTTCTTACTTTATTATATTTAAGATAAATGAAACATAACAGACTTCCTGGAAAGCCCCTCCAAAAAATAATTATGTAAACTTCTAGCCCCCTACCTGGTTAAGAGTTGTGTCGTATAACGATTATTATGTTAACTTTCCTCTGTTAACTTACCCCTGTTGTTTATTTTCAAGCGCTACCCCCCCCATACCACCCCAGGCACCCCCCCTGGTGTATGTATATTCGTCTCATACATATTACACACTATTTTTAAAAAACGGCCCCTTTTGATTGCGAAAAAGAAGCATTAATAATAAAATAAACAAAAAGTTAGTAGGAGGAAAATATGGAAGAATTAAAAAACAATGAATCATTAGAAACTAAGGTTGAAGAACTACGGTTGAGATTTAGAGATTCACGTAAGTTTAACCAAAATTTCAAATATTCGTTGGAAATTCTGTGTGACATTTTAGAGGAAATAAATAAAGGCGTTGAAGAAATAACGGATAAAGTTGGTATAACGATGGGGTGAGATAGGGTTAGGTGTTTTCTAAAAGCCCAGCTTTCCTAAGCTTTGCAATAAATTTATCTTCTACTGCTGCCATTCGTTTTAAATGTGGGAGTTCAACTTCTCTGTAATACCTAAAAAAGCACTTCATAAGCTTTATTTTCTCTGATTCCTTCATTTCCTCTTCTTACTATACATCTTAATGGTTTTGGGCTTAATTACAACGCTTTTCTGCTCTGTTTCTTTGAATTTTTCGAAACCGATTAGGACCTGGCGTTTAGTAAGTTTGGAAATGATGAATAGGAATGGGGTGAGGTACCAGAGGAAGAAGTGGCAGAGGACGTTGAACCAGGAGCGGTCTATTTTTGAGACCCGGATTGAGTATCTTACACCTTCCATTGGCTGTAGGCCGAGATCTCTTTCGACTTTTACGAATTTAATAGGCCTGCGTTTTAAGATAATTGTGGTTTTTTTACTCATTTTTTCGCCTTGTCATAGGTTTTTCTGAAGATTTCGTTTTTGCATGGATAGAATTCGCCTTCTACACCCTGAATAAGCCAATCTCCGGGCTTTCCTTGCATTGTACCCTCTAGGGTTTCAACCGTAAAAGGGCAACGTATTTGACATGCATTGATTAAAACGGGTTTCTTCCGATATGGGAAGAGAGGCACATCGACCTCTGGCCCCATTTCAAGGCCTTCGATGAAAACTTTTGTTTCATTTTTCATTTTTCTCCTCTCATTTCTTTATCGATTGCTTTCACAGCTGCATTTAAAGCTGAGCTTACAATATTTTTTTCAAAATTCTCGCCTGTTATTTCTTCTAAAATAGAATCAAATACTCCGAAGAAATCAAAAATTGGGATAAGGTCAATCCTGGTAATCAGGTGAACATCTTCCATTGTGGCAATTACAATACTATTATCAAATTTAATTTCTCCGGATTTGATCATTTCTCTTAACTCTCTATAATATTTTTCTATTTTGCGTTCCAAGGGGACAAGCTTTGCTTTTATTGTGACTGATTTTCCTTTTTTCATTTTTATTCCTCCATTTCAAAATCCCAACTATCCGCGATTGAAAGCTTCCTTTCCTCATCATCCAGCTGCTCCTGGAGCATTTCTTCGTCTGTGGCAGCCTTCATGTCTCGCCATGACTCTCGTTTTTCTTTCTTAGGGGCTGATGCGCCCTTGGGATAGCAGAACCTTTCCCCCATGGCCAGGCAGTCTATGAGATCCCGGAACCGGGTGTCCGGGAAAAGGATTAATTGGTCTTTTGTTTTGATCTGGTCCCTTAGAAATTTAATCTTTTTTATCCTGAAGCGCGGTATTAGTCTTCTGGTGGCGATATCTTTATCAACATCAGCTAGGATCCCAATTGGATAGATCTGTTTCCATCCATGCTTTTCGGCTGTGAGCCGCAGAACGGACCAGAAAATCTTTTGAAGCGCTGCTTCTTCTACTCCCACATCTAGTGGATCCCATGTGTTTCGATATCCATAACAGTCTTTGGCGAAATTATAGGAATCAGTTTTTACTTGATATTCAGCCAGGACATACCATATGTCGTTTTGATCTACTCCGATTACAAGGAGCGCTGAGTAGGCGTTTCTTTTTTTCTCTCCGATGGCCAGATCGATAATTATGAAAATATTGAGCTTTTTTGTGTCGACATCTGTAATTTTGAAGTATTCGAACATATCTTCTTTGAACGGGTGTTTATCAGGGGGGAGAGGATTGCAGAGATATTCAGTATAATAAACATACAGCTGACCGATGGCCGCGAGTTTAGCTTTTAGCTCCGCCAAAGCCTTCCGATCCTTGTGTTCCGGCCAGAGGAGTTCCCCTTTTTTATTCTCGGCTCCATACCTTTTGAAAAAAACGTGCGGATAATTACTTACTCTTTCGATAAGACAGTCAGATGTAACCGGAGTGCTGATCATTATGATTTTCCCACCTGGAGCCAGGGCAGGAATTACTTCTTTTGTAAACCAGCGCTCGTCTTTATCGACGTTATCCGGATTTTCAGCTATACCTATATCTTCCGGGTCGTCAATAATTATCAGCTGGGGACGCTGGAATAGGTATTTAATCCCTAGGATCTGCTGCCCTAAGCCCCGGGCAAGTATTCTGCATCGAATTTTCCGCTTATCATTTTGGAGAAGTATGTCCTTTTCCCCCCATTTTCCAGTTTTGAGTTCCCCAAAGAACGCTCTGAAATTATCATTACTGTCACATTCATTCCTTATATCTACAATCCTATCAGAAGCTATGCTCTCTGTGAGAGAGATATACATAATAAACATATAACCGCGGAATACAGCAGCATGAAAGCATAAAAATTCACCCAAGGTAGTCTTTCCGAATCCTCGAGCAGCTTCATAAGCTTGAACTTCCTTGGGTATACTGTAGAAATTGTCCGCAATTTCATAGTGGAAGGGGGGAGATTTCATTGAAAAGTAGTGAGGGAAGAAATAATGCCCCCAGGAAATAGGCTCTAATCCCCATTTTATATATAAATTCTCGGCATCTTCTTTTTTAAACTTATTTATTTTTTTCTTCATTACTTTCAGGGAGTATCTGATATTTTATTTCTGGGGGTTTTAGTGTTTTTAGTATATTCTGCAACCTCGAGATGTCACCCTCAGATAATACTCCAAAAATAACTTCTCTTTTTTCTTGCCGCTCAATTTTTTGTTTTGTTGTCTCCTCCCATTCCTCAACAACTTGTAAAAATAATTTCTGAGCTCGCGGATCCCCTTCAATTGCCTTAGTTTTAATTGCTTCTATGATATCAGACGTGTATTGCTTAAAAAATGCCCTTCTTCTTATGGTTACCTTGTCGCTAAATCCTTCCTTTTTGGTATATTTCCAGAGAGAAACCCTGCTTATGTTAAGAATTCTGCCTAAATGTTCCTGAGTTTTTGGTTCTTTATACTCTGTAGGCAAGGCAAGCCACTCAATAAAAGCATTTTTTTTATTTTTTATTTGTTTGAAATATTCATTGCTAAAAAATGGCCCTACTTTTTTTGTTAATTTTTCAGTAGGTTCGCTACTTTTATTCTTTTTGTTAGGCATTTATTCATCAGACATTATAGAATTGAATGAATTCGAAAAAATGTGAATTGATTCTTCTGAACCTACTCTGCTTCTTATCCCACACAAGAAAGAATTCGAGAGTTCTGTTTTCAATGGCCGATGAAATATATGGAGTTGAATCTATAACTATGTATTCCTCACCTTTGTTTACACCGACTTCTTTATTACTTTCCTTCACCCTTACCAGTATCGGAAACATTTTTCTCCTCCACAATTTTTTTCTTTATTTTTTCAAGCGCAAGATCGCAGAGCTTTATATTCTTGCAGTGCCGGCAGTCATGAGTGTTTTTGCAGTAAGCTCTCCAGTAATTGACGAAATAAACTAAGACGTTACCTGAAGCTTTCGGCATTTTTTTGTTCCATGGCACGTGCCCTTTTGGATATGGCATTGTGTCCTCCTAATAACCAGCGAGATAATCACTCACCCCGTATAATCCTCTTTCCGTATAAGCCAGGAGGGCAAAGTGATCATTCTCGAGATATGCATCAAGTGCTTTTGGGGATTTAGTGAATTTAAGATCAACGCGAATCTTTCTTATGAGTCGCTGATCAAGTGGTCGTGGATTTCTATCATCGTCTTGTACCCAACGATTTATTTCCCCATTCATAAAAATCATCCATTGTTTCTTTCGGTCGCTCCATTCTGCCCTTAAGCCTCTATCAATAAGCTTAAGTTCTTTTTTGATATAATCGGGTGGGGTAAGAAGTGGCATTTTTATAATTCGATGTGGACTTTTTTATCCTTACTGGCTCCGCTTTTGAGGTGAATAATTTTCTGCAGAGACTGATCCCGGAGCTTGTTGATCACAACATCGAGATCCGTAATCACGTTGTCTTGAGGATTGTTCATGATCCGGCTCAGATCGATAGCGAATGAGCCCTGGAATTTCTCCGGAGCTTTTTTCTTTTTTTCTGTCATTTCAGGCCCTCCCTTTATGGTTTCATAATCACTTACAAGTTAATTCATGTGTAATTACTTGTCAACCTTAGGTTAACATTTGAGTCAAAATGAGGGTTTTAACATTCATTTTGCTCCAAACCCTTGCTTTTGCACGAAACATCATTCATTTTCATTAGTGAAATGACGGCATTGTACATTCTGGCTTTTCTCTTTATCGCACTCCTGGCTTTTGTTTATCTTCTAAACCGCCAGTACATAAGCATTGTCAAACACCTGACCTCAAGATTCAGCGAATTAAAGGCATTTACTCTTGGAACGTCCATTCAAGAGCCGGAGAGGGCTGTGACCTTGGCCGAGATCCAAGAGCAGGTCGATGAGGACTTCGGAGAAATTCTGCCTGATAAAGAGAAACAAAAACCCGAAGAATAAGAGAGGTGATTGAGTAATTGAGTGAAGGAAGTTCTCAGATCCTATCGAGAAAAAGCGCAATTTATCGCAATCACTCTGTCCGGACAAAACTGCATCCTGTCTGGCATACAGCCTTAGCCTTCTTTGAGGGGAACCATTGGAAGAAATGGAGCTCTGTCACAAGATCACTTAAAGACATAAACCCCGTAAATATAAAACGGAAAATAACCGTCAATAAAATTGAGAAAATTGTCACAACTTTTGTAGCTCATTTCATGAAGGAAATGCCTACCTGCATTGTGAACCCAAACAGCAACACCTCTGAAGATGTAAACGCGTCCGATTTAAGCACAAGCGTCTTAAAGGTCGAATATATTCCTAAGCTTGAGGAAATTATATCTGAATATCTCTATTGGAAATATATTGTTGGCATAGGGATCATGGGTCTGTTTTGGGATCCCATGGCCTCTGCAATGTTGAAACTCCCTCAGTATGGTGATGGAGGGCAGATCGTAGGATATGGAATGTATGAAATTCCAGAGGTAGGGCAGTTATATCTAAAAGCTATAAATCCGTTTAATTTTTTCCCCGTTGGCGGGCCTAAAATAGAAGACTGCACTGAAATTCTTTATGCGGAATATATGCCGGTAGAAGAAATAGACAGCCGGTTTAACGTTAAAGCTACTCCCGAAGCTGCCAATACCGATATTATGAAAGGCGCATATTATCGTAATTATGATGAGAACGAATACGAAACGTTCGAGGACCGAGCTAGGGTGTATCAATATTGGAAGAAAGCATTTGGTAAATCGAACAAAGGGAATTATGCGATTATTGTAAATGATAAAGTAATCGAATCAAAAGGGAATACTTACTCAAAATACAGCAATCCTTATCCGTTTTTCAAATCCTGCTCAATACCTATTCCCGGGAAGTTCTACGGGCAATGTCCGGTTGAATTACTCCGGAAAACTCAGATTTCTTACAACTATGTATATTCAATTCTTGTCCAAACACTCGAGAGAATGGGCAAGCTTCAATGGTGGATCCCGAAGGGCTCACAGATAGACAAAACAAGTATAAACAGTACGATCGGATCAATTAATTATTATACTTCTCAACCTGGAATGGCTCCTCCTAGCCCTTCAAGTCCTCCCATTATCCCAAATTATTATTTTCAGATTCTGCATGAACTGGATAAAGCGTTTGAAGACATCTCGGGATTCCACGAAGTTAAGTCCGCACGTCTTCCCACGGGCGCGAAGAACCCAAGCGGCGTTATGGTTAATCTTCTTCTCGAGCAGGACGAAACCCGGCTGGCCCCAGCTGTCAAAGAATACCTTGGGGTCATTAAAAAGTGTGGGAAGTTATATCTTGAAATGGCTCAGGATCTTTATCAGGAAAACCGGATCCTGAAGATTGGAGGAGCCGAGAAAGAATATCTGATCCAGGATTTTAAGGGCGCTCAATTGGGGGGGAACAATGATGTTGAGGTAGAGCTGGCCCCCATTTTCACTAACAGTCGCGCAGCCTGGGAACAAACCTTAAAAGATGCCCTGCAGGTTCAAGCGATCGATGGAAGAACTTATATCCAGAAATTGAAACTCGAGCCTCCTCAATCTCTCAAGGACATTATGTCTCAGGAGCAATGCGCTATACGGGAAAACACGCTTATGCGCCAGGGGCAGCAGCGGAATGTTGAGGAATATCACGTTGATGAAATTCACCTGCCTTTCCATGAGAAATTTATGATGACGGCAACCTATGAGAATTTGCAGGACAAAATTAAGCAGGTTTTTATTGAGCATAGAGAGCGTCATAAGCAGAGGCAGGCAGAAAAATTCGAACAGCAAATGGCTTCTCAGGCAAAGATCACAGAGGCTCAGAATCCTCAACAAATGCCAGCTGGAGCTCAAAGGCCAGCTGGAGCTCAAAGGCCAATGTAATGGATATTCGCAAGACAACCGGGAAACCGGATCTTGCCTATCATAAATATTTTTAAGGAGTTTGTTATGGATCCAAAAGAAGGTCAAGTCGGAGGTCAACCCGGTGATGCGGGAACCAAAGCCAACCAAGGTGGACAACCTACTCAAACCCCGGACCAGCCAGCCAGTCAACTGCCTCCTGATACTCAGGAGATAGAACTGGAAGGTGGAGTAAAGGTTACATTTGGGGAACTCAGAAAGGGTTACATCAAGGATGCTGATTATCGCCAGAAAACAGAAGCGGTCGCTAGAGACCGCGAAACAGTTGAAAGAGACAAAGCTGAACTTGAACGGCAGAAAACTGAGGCTGCCTATGCCCGGTCAGGACAAAATGTTCCTGGGGCCGAAGGCTACAATGAGGGTGAAGAACCTACGCAGGATGAAATTAACGAGGCTAGGTTAGGTCGCATTGAAGCTTTCCAGGCACAAAGCTATCTGACCGGCAAGGTCGAGAGCTTCTCGAAAGAATTTCCCGACGCAGACAAAGAAAGTGTTTTCAATTCTTGCTGGAATAATCCTAACACTAACATTCGAGATGAAATGGAAAAAAGCCAGAACAAAGTTCTCGGCATACGAGGTTCTGTTACTCATGAGCAGCTGTTCGCCGATCCTGAGAAGAAGAAGGAATACGATCAGACTATTATCGACAAGTACAACGCCAACAAGCGACAGTCGGGAGCAGCCGGCGGTGGCTTTGCTTCTCCCAGTGGCAGCGGTGCAGCTCCAGGAGAACCAGTTGAAGTAGCCAAAGATGATAATGAGGCCAGAGATAGACTGCTCCAGGATTTGAACGAACAAGACTAACCCTAAAGATTGTTGTTCCTTATTTATTTGTAACCTCTTTGAAAATTTAAATTTTAAGGAGAGAATTAAATGGACGGAGCAACATATATAACTGTTGAAAAATCGCTAAAGCGCGACTATCTGGCGGGAGTTCACCGGCAGGTAGATAAAAAGGTCCAAACCTGGGATCTTTTTGGGAAACAAACCCGGGGATGTAAGGGTAGGGACATCTATCTGAAGATGTTCAAAGAATATCCTCAGGGTGTTGGTGCTGCAGCTGCCGGCGAAAATCTTCCGACTCCTACCGCAGCCGGCTATCAGGAAGCGAAAGTTACCTCTAAAAGGAATTACGCTGTCCTGCAGCTGGACGCCATGCTGGAAGCTGACAAGACCGGGATTGTCGATCTTGTCGATTGGGAGATGAAGGCTCTCAGGGAGTCTTTGATCCGGGAGCTCAACTTCCAGTTAGCCGCCGGTGATGGTACCGGGAAGAGATCGCAAGTAGTATCTATAGCCTCTCAGGTTATAACTCTTGACGCACCCATTGGCCAGGAAACCGCCTTCCTTTATCCCAATATGTTAATCGATATTTACACCACTGGTGGAGTTGCCAATGCCACAAATATCTCGATTACGAGTGTGGACACTGCGGCTAAGACGATCACTGTAGTTGGAAACATAACTTCCGTTGTGGATAATGATGAGATCTTCCGGGCCGGTCAGCGAAACCTGGTTATGATGGGAATCCCTGGTATTGTCAAAGATAGCGGAGTTATTCAAACCCTTGATCCTTCTACTGACACCTGGTGGAAATCATTCAAGACAGACAAGAGCAATAAATGGGGAACCAGCGCAGCTGACTTCTTGGATTCCATTCAGGCAACCATCGATGATGTTGAACTAAACTCTATCGGAGAGATTGATCTTATCTATGCCTGGCCTCTATTTAATCGGCAGTATTCGAGTGTCCTTGAAGCCAAGCGCCAGATCGTAAACACCCTTGAATTCAAAGCCGGACGCAAAGGTATTGCTTATGTGAATGGCGACAGAGAGATCCCCATTCTCCGGGACAAATATCTCCCCTGGTATAACGTATATTTCCTAGATTCAAAGCTGCTCGAGATCTATACACTTCTTGGGATCCACTGGGAAGATAAAGGTGGGGGAATCTTGAAGATTCTGAACCGTCAGGATGTCTACACTGCCTGGATGAAACTCTATTCTGAGTTTGCAACTACCACCAGAAACGCTCACGCATACTGGATAAATACCGGAACCACGATTGGAGATTATTCTTAATCTCTGATTGATCTGAAGTTAAGGGGGAGGGTGTATTTCACTCTCCCCCATTACTCCTATAAGGAGAAAAACATGAAAAGAACAATTCTATTATCAATTTTTTTAATTCTTATTTTGCCTTTGTTTGGGCTCGAACCTACAGCATTTCTATCATCTGGTGAAAATGTGAACGCTTCAACAACTGCAGTAAACGGTACAGACTTCACGTCTGTTGAAATCTTTGTTGCGCGGTTTGAAGAAAAATTTATTGGAGCCATAACAGTAACCTTCACAAGAGCAGCTGGTTCAGCATCAACTGTAGACTTCGAATTCCAGGCCAGCTATGACGGCGGGACAACCTGGTCAACTGCTTACTATGTAAGGATCCAGGTTCCAACCAACGAAACCGCTGTCTCAAATGTGGTCAGAGCAACAAGGGAAGTTCAATTCTACGGGGTGAGCCACGTAAGACTCTACCGCATTGTAAACAACGATGGAGCCAATAACCTGACGGCCTGCAATGCCACGCTGAGCATATAGGAGCAAGGCCATGAGAACACTACGAGCAATCACATTCTCAACACTTCTTCTTTTCGGCTGTATCTATCTGGCAACCGGGCAGATTCCGAGCATTCTTCCTATAAGCCCCGTGACGGAGAGCATTGTCTTCCAGAAGAACGTGACGATTGATGGAGTCGCTAATTTTTATGCAGATGATACGACCTATTACTCAATCCTCCAGGGATCGGATGCGGAAGGGCTGGCCGGGGGTGATTTAAGGATTGGGCTGGACGAAGCTCTGAGGACTCTGATTATTTGTGATAGGGGCGATATTGGAACTGACTTTGGGTTGGCGGCTGCTACCCATCCCACCCTTATAATCTTCGATAATGCTGGCGGGGCTTCCCTTACTATTGACAATACCAGCTTATTTGCTAACACCTCTCTAGGACTTGCTGCATTTAGTACAATAAGCTTTACTGTGGCTGCTGATGTTGCGGCCGGAGATATGTTTGATTTTATTTCCAGTGCAGGAGTTGAGCTTACAGATTCAGACGGCCCACAAGCATGGGTGCTCATAGAACTTAAAGCCAACCAGACTTCTACAGCCGCCCTCGACGCCCTCTATATAAACGGAACGCTCACATCTCTAGGTGATGGCTCAACCGGCGATGGAAATAACTATTTCCGCATAGCAACTGGAGGCTCAACGCTTTTTAGGATTGACACGACTGGTGGTATTCATCCTGATGGCTTAAAATCTGGAACCGACCAGGCGGCCGCAGGAGCAGCAGCCGGTGAATTATATATCGACACTAACGATGATAACACCATAAAAATCGGAGTTTAATCCATGAAAAAACACTGGAAAGACATCACTATCGCAATCCTGACTCTGGGATTTCTAATCTACCTACTTGTGTCCCACGAGAGATCCCAAAACAGGGCAATTAATGTCCTGGTTAACCGGCAGAATCAGATCATACAAGCCCTACAGGGCAAACCACCACAGCCTAAACCACAAGTCAAATCCAATCAGCCGGAGAAGCTAGAGAAGAAATGAAGCGAAAACGGTATCTCGTAGCATCCTTTATTTTCTTAGGGATTGCTCTGCTCCTGGCCTCACAGCTGAGAAAATAAGCAAAATAACCATAAGAGAATCATTTATTTATTACTAAGGATAGAACAATGAATAGAGGAGAAATAAGAGCTCGAGTAAGGATTCATATTGATGAACTTCAGGAGAAGAGATGGAAAGACGTCTCCCTGAACAGCCTTATAAATGAGGCAAAGAATGAAGTTGCAGGGAGAATCATTGCTCTCGAGGACTCTCATTACACAAAAGACGATACTTTTACAATTGAAGTAAATAAAGAATTATATGATCTTCCGGCTGATTTCTTAAATATTAAACTCATTCATGATGCGAGTGGGACCCCACTTTCAAAAGCAAAAATAACCGAACGGTCAAGTTTAATCAGTGACGTAGGGAATTGCAGATATTACTTCCAGGGGACACAAATTGGCTTTTGGGGAATCCCAACAGCTGCCGGCACATGGCCTTATTGGTATGTATATCATCCCCCAGATATCGATACTGATGTAGTCAAGGATAGTGAAACTTTTGAAGGGCCGTCTTTTATTGTCCATGATCTAATTGCGGTCCTAGCAGCTATAGACGCCCTGGATCTTGATGAGGAGATGGATACCTTTCTTATCCGGAAAGCAAGGAAATTAAACAACCGACTCGTAGAAATTTATTATAAACGAAATTCCGATTTCCCTGAGGCCATGGAGAATGATTTGGACTTAGAGATGGCTTAGAAAATGAAAAGAAAACGAGGCATGACCCCATCCGAAAAGTATAACTTTGCAGGTGGGCTCGTGACCATGATGTCAAAAACCAGGCTGAAGCCTAACCAGTTGATCAAAGCCAAGAATGTGAATTTGAAAATAAATGGAGAAGCTGAGGTCCGGGGAGGCTGCATAAAAGTTTCAGAAGTGGCCTTTGGGGATACGATTGATAGATTCATCCACTTCAAGACAGACTCCTACGACAAGATTATTGGGTATGGTGGGTCCGATGTTAAGCGCCTGGATTTTGATTCTCCCGATTCCTGGGCTTCTCTTGATGCTGCCATGCCTGATACTGATGATTTCAGGTCCATGGTTAAAGCAGACGATATGCTTTATATCGGAGCCTTAGATTCAAGGCCGAGAGTTTACTATCCTGCTCAATCCGTACTCTGGAAAGCCGGCATAACCGCACCCTCAACTAAATGCTCAACGGCTGAAGGAGCTGCCGGAAACCTCAACGGTACCTATGATTGGCATTACACCTACGTTAATACAACTTCAGGCTGGGAAAGTGATCCCTCTCCCATTTCAGATCCCAGGACCGTAGAAAGCAAAAAAGTTAACCTCTCGGGTTTTATAGCCAGCGCGGAACTAGGAGTAGATAAAATCAATATTTTCCGTAATGCAGACGGAGTTCCTGGTCAACATTGGTACATTGGGCAGAAAGACAATGATACAAGTAGCTTTGAAGACGATGTTGCTGACGATAATCTCGAGATTGAATTAACCTTCAGAAACGGTCTTCCTCCTAAATCCGGGATCTTTCTCTATCATCTTAACCGGATATTTTATGTTGACGAAGACAATCCCTCAACGGTTAGATGGTCAGAACCCCTTAAGCCTCATGCGGTTCATACTGACAATGAGATAAAAATTGAAGAAAAAGACGGAGGTAGAATAGTCGCTCTGGCTGTGAGCTATGACAATATAATTGCAATCAAAAACACAGGAATCTATATAATTTTATTTAACTACCTGAGTCCTTTGGCCAGCTCTTATAATCCCGTTGCAGTTGATTATGGCTGTACTGCGCCAATGTCGGTTGCCAATATCGGGGAAGATGTGATTCTGCTTACGACAGATGGACTCAAACTAATAGTAAATGCCGGGACCCAGGTCAGAGATATCGCCATAATGGTAGCAGATGAAACCGGAGTCAAACCATTTCCCCCTGTCACTAATATTTTCAAGGACTGTAAGCAGGATGTCATTAAAAAAGCAGTGGGGATTTATTACGAACACTTGGATCAATATTGCGTATCCCTCCCTTATTATTCAACTAACAATGATTTAACTCTCGTCTGGCACAGGGCAGCTAATATTTTCTCTTCTCACGAGGGATGGAATGTAAAAGCCTTAGCATCTTACCGTGAATATGACAATAAACTCCTCTATAGAAGCCATGGGGATCAATACATTTATAAACACGACACCGGCAACGATGACGATGGAGCTGCTATAGAATTCGATATCCAAAATGGATGGCATGATCTAAACGGTATGCCTGATTTTAAAAAGATTCGCCTGGTTTTCCCAACAATTTATGGGGCCGATAATGCTGTTTTGAAATACCAAATCCTCAAAGACTTTGAGACAGCCGGCGAGGAGGAAGTCATAACCCATGAGGGGGCTTCATATTGGGGGGATGCTCATTGGGGACAAAATTACTGGGGTGCATCCGGAGAAATAATGTATAGGCAGGAGGCCTATATAAAGGGGAGGATCTTTTCAACCAGATTCTATGGGAGTACAGATAAAAAAATCGGCATCTCAGGATATCAATATTTCTTTCAACCTTCGAGTCTATAATGGAACAAGCATATAAAACTGAAATCACTCGAATAGATAAAAATTTCCGTCAATTCTCTATGCAATTTGAGGACCGGTTTGAAGGAATTCTGGACGGTAAGCAACAAGTAAATTTTGTTAATTCTGTTATAAACAAGCCTTTTGTTGACGCTAGGGATTATGGAGCCAAAGGAGATGGGATTACAGATGACACAGCTGCTATTCAAAGAGCGATAGACTCTATCCCAAATGGAGGAGTAGTGTATTTCCCCCCAGGCATATATAAAACCTCTAGCGCTTTAGAGCTGAAAAGTAACGTGACGCTTCGTGGTTCTGGGTATAGTAGCAAGATAACGTCAGCGGGATCACATGATATTTTTCATGCCGAAGATATTGATAGAGCTGGCTTAAAGTTTCTTCATCTCAGCGGGGGGAATAGCGGTATAACTATCTTTGGTGGATCCACTCGATGTTTTGTAGAGAATTGTTTCTTGGATTCTCTTGGTAAGAATGGCGTGTTTATAAACGGTGCTTTGTACTGCCGGGTGGTACATAACTACATAGACAGCGTTGGTAAGAATGGTGTTTATATTTACAACGGGTCTCATGATAATATTGTGTCTCTTAATCATATAATCTCCCCTGAGCAAATGGGAGTGAGTATGTATAATGGCAGTACACGTAACTTAGTAAAGGGCAATAATATATATAATACAGCGGAGAATGGAATATTCGTAAACGATCTAACTGGTTCAACACACTCTAACCATAACTCCATAATAGACAATATGATATATCGTACTGGAGTATCACATGTTAATGGGGGAAATGGTATTGAACTCGGGCTTGAACAAATAGGTGGGATCGTACAAGGCAATACTGTTATTGAGGCTGGATATGGGCGTTCCGGGGATGGAGTAACGTCTGCCTTTGGCATAAGCGTACATGGTTCTGAAAATAGTATCTGCGGAAATCGTGTAATAGATTCTCTATATCATGGGATCTCCTTATATGAGGCACGCGATTCTATATGCAATGATAATATTGTTAAGAACAGTTCTCAAGAGAGCGCAGCAGCTCACGATGGTATCCGTGTAACAGGTACGGTTACTAATCCCAGTGTTCAGAATACTATTCACGGAAATAGGTGTTTCGATGACCAGGGGACCAAGACCCAAGATTATGGAATTAGAGAGTCTGGGAGTTATGCTAACTTTAACTCGTTTATGGGTAATATGGTCAGAGGTAACATTCAAGACATTGGGATCTTATTAGCTGGGGCTGGTTCAAGAGCAATACAAAATATGCACAGCGCTAGTATTGCGTTAGCTTCGGCGACAACTCTTACCCTACCCAATACAGGGGACTATTTCAGAATAACGGGAACCATAGATATAACATCAATAACGGCATCATGGTCAGAGCGGAGGGTTGTTATAAGATTTGGAGACGTCTTAAAGCTTACCGATGGCAGCAACTTGAGGCTGGCTGGAGATTTTGACACTACAGGCAATGACGTTATTACGCTGTTCTGTGATGGGACGAATTGGAATGAAGAGAGTAGGAGCATTAATTAAATGGATAGGCCATATAAAGTAATGATTGATCCAGGCCACGGGGGGAGACACCCGGGCGCAGTCAACTCGAGACTCAATCTCCTTGAGAAAGATATAAACATGAGCGTATGTAGGCATATTCTCGGTATCGCCTGTGCCGGGGATTATCTCTTCGAGCCTAAAATGACTAGGGTATCTGATATTTCGATATCTCTAAAAGAGAGGTGTTTATTTGCAAACGGAGTGAAAGCCGACGCTTTTGTAAGTGTTCATTGCAACGCCAGGTTTAGGCAGCAGCCGGGGATTGAGATTGAAACATATCATTATCCCGGATCTATGAAGGGGAACAATCTAGCCAGTTTAATCCAGCAGGGATTATTAGAGGACGTCGGGAAGAAAGGATCCGTAATAAATCGCGGAGTAAAGCAGAAAGCATTTTACGTATTGAAACATACAATCATGCCAGCTGCTTTGGTTGAGCTTGGTTTTATTACCGATGATGATGAGGCTTTGTTTTTAAATGAGCCGAATAATCAGAAAGTCATGGCTAAATCAATCACAGATAGCATTGAACTATTTCTCGAAGGAGGAGGCATTTGATAGAAAAACTTAAAACCCTCTGGAATTTAAAACCCGTAAGGTACATTACAATCGCATCTTTGGTTATTGTAATGTTCGCTACAATGTCAAGTATTTCTAGGAGTTGCAATGAAAGACACTCAAGGAAACTCTATGAACTTCAAGGAAGATATGACGCATATAAAGAGAAGGTCAGCCAAGAAAAAAACGAAGCGGCCAAGCTGGAGGCTCAGAGCGAGCAGCTAATCTCTGGCCTCAAGGCCGAAATGTCAACACTGAAGTCCGAGGCCCAAGCAATAAGAAAAGAGAATGAGAAGATCTCCATAGAAAAGCTTGAGACCATGGAAAAACTCGAACTTGAATTGGAGGAGAGTAGGAACTTCGATGGCCTAATTGCCAACTTGCGAGTGCAAAGAAACGACTGGAAAAATAAATACTTCTTGGAGCTCAATGAGAGATTAAAGGAAACTGAGCGGGCTGATAAAGCCGAGATTGCCTTAAAAGCTTCGGAGGAAGTGAGCGCCAGCCTCAGAAAAACTTTAGTCAGCACAGAGACGCTGCTGGGTATAGCCGAGAGGCTTAACATAGAGAAAGACAAGAAAAATAAAAGACTAAAGAGGGCTTCTTTTTTAAAGCAGATCCTCTACAACGTAGGGAGTTTTAGCGTAGGGTATCTCCTGGGAGATAAAACATGACGGAAAGAGAGAATAACCAGAAATACAAAGCAGGAGTATTCGAAGGTTATGTCAGAGGGAAGCTTGAGAATATCTGCAAAGATGTTGATGAAATTAAAAAGGATATAAAAACTCTCAATGGCCGGGTAACTAATATTTATATAAAAGTGGCTGGGATCGGGGCTTCGTCCTCAATCGCTATGACCTTATTAATTCTTTTGATTAGAGAGTTTATCACTAAATAGGAGAAATAATCATGCTGCTGTCAATACCTAATTCATTCGCAAACGGAACTGGGGCTGCCAACCTTATTCTTGCTCCCCAAATGAATGCCAATTTCAATGCAATCGTAACTGTTCTAAATGGAGAAATCGAGAAGAATAATATCAAATCCGGGTCCGCAATTTGTCTGGATGACACAGACATGACAATTTCTGTCGGATGGACCTTCTCCGCAAATCCAACCTTCAATGCCGGCGGTATCGCTGATACAGCTCTAACCACAAATATTCCCAAGAAAGATGCTTCAAATGTTTTTTCAGTAGAACAGACCTTCTCAGCTGGGATTGACCTGGATGGTCAGAAAGCAAAAAACTTCTTAATCGAATATGTAGCCGGTCTTCCTACCTGGCAGTCCTCGGATAAAGCGAGATTAGTTTTTGATACCGTGGCCAACCAGGCCTATATAGGAGGGGCCTCTGCTTGGATTCGGATAGATTATGTTGGAGGATATACCGGGGGAGCTGTCAGTAGGTACGCTCAAACTGCCATAGTTGATGATGGCGACGGCTTTAAACTTTATTTCAAAACTGAAGGGGCAAGCCCTACGGTTAAGATCACTCTAAAAGGAGAACTTTTCCCGAAGAGATTTTATACAGAACTCGGGGAACATAATCATACTTTCACGGGAGCAGCTCATAACCATAGCCTGAATGAGCCGACTCATAAACACGGAACTGATATAGGATCTCACGGTCATGGTACTACTCAATATTCCCTGGGCACTCATGCGCATTCAGTATCCGGAACTACGGGAAATGACAGCGCGCATACTCATGCGGCAGGGTCATTTTACGGCGATCAGCCGACTCACACGCATACTTGTCCTGTGGGATCTCAGATTAATGAAACCAGCGAAGATGGAAACGATGGGGTTACTATTTCCGGCACCTCAGCGGCAGGAGCCGCACACCAGCATTCAGTAAGCATAACCTCAGCTGCATCTGGTGCTAAGCAGGCAATTGGAAATACAAATATAGGAATGAAATACAGCAGCATGGAGGTCACAAATATTACCGTAGACAACACAGTGGCCGGTGGGACAATTGGGAATAAAGGTGTAAATGCCGGATCATTAAGCACTACTCAGAAACTATATGGAAATGATCTCACAGTCAAAATAAACGCTACGAATGTAACCGCTAGCATCAAAACAGCTAAAAGCTGGGCAAAGATAGGAGACGGTACCTCAGGACATGAATTTCATACTGCAGGCACAGGGGAGTTAGACGCGAGTTCTTGGCTGTCATATAGTCCGGGGCTTCATATTCTCGAGATTCTGGAACCTGAAAGCGGGTACGGATGTTCTGTGATGATCCATATCGAAACGAGTTAGGAGAAATAAAATGGCTATAAATCCATATTACAATTTACCTCAACCAAGTTACGGGCCTCCCCCTTCCTCACCTTCCTCCGGGGGTGGATGGATGCAAGGATATCAGAATACGTCCGGAGGAGGAGGGAGTAATCCTTTCGGTGGAGCTGCCAAGGGGGCCGGGGCTGGATTCATGGTAGGTGGTCCTGTTGGCGCAGCGATAGGCGGAGGATTGGGTTTACTTGGAGGAATATTCGGAGGGCTTGCCAAAGGGAAAAAAGAAAAGGATAAGAGGAAGGCTTTCCAAAAAGCTCAAGCAGCCTATCAGTCTAAAGCTTCGCAGTTATTTCCAGACCTCCCCCGGGAAAGTTTCCAATATCAAAATCCTCAATTAAACAATGCCATTCAGGCCGCCTTAATGTCCCGGATGGGTAATATGTTCAGTAGTTGGGGGATGCCTTCTGATATGAGAGGTGGAGCCGGAAATTTAAATGAATTCTTCTCTCAGGCACTGCCAGGTCAAGGCCAGGCAAAAGTTTTGCCTA
>SDBT01006469.1_pt1 | contig 19442 bp, 17 predicted proteins | sample 2277101 | NCBI WGS metagenome assembly SDBT01 (sample SAMN10404973, study PRJNA504765) | marine sediment metagenome | isolation source: marine sediment core GS10_PC15, 103 cmbsf | place: Arctic Ocean: Southern Knipovich Ridge | collected 2010 | reverse complement strand
AAGCGAACACCGCAAAAGACGATAATGCCGGCATCGGTTTCCGCAGAGATGCGGGCCAGTTCCAACGAGTCTCCCTTAAAGTCGGATACCGAATGATAGAGAGCCGGTTCCATGTAGTTATGAGCTAAAATGATGGCATTCAGTTGCCTTTTGAGTTGATTTATCTTGAAGGCCAGTTCGGCCTTATATGGCAGTTCGAAATCCGGGACGACACCGTGGAGCCTTTCCCTCATGAGTTCAAGCGTCTCTTCGACGTTTGAGGCTTCCGAAATATCTGGTTTGGAGATTGCCGGTCTGCTCTTCATTTTCCACTATCCAGAAAGCAGGTTCATTCTTAATCCCAATACTCTTAGCTTAGAACTAATTTTACCATGGATGTTGTTCCTTGATGTAATATCCATTATCAAAAGCGGATTTTAAGCGTCAGCGCCTTTTAGATTTTCTTTCGAGAAGGCCTTTTCTATCTCAGGGTCGGTGAAAACGCCGTCCTTACGGATCAATTTGCCGTTGAACCGGATCTCTCCGCCGCCGTAATCCGGACGTTGAATTTGCACCAGATCCCAGTGAATGGCGGAAACGTTACCATTTGGCGCCAGCTCATAGCACTGGCCGGGGGTTAGATGGAATGATCCCGCGATCTTCTCGTCGAATAACGTATCTTTCATAGGATGGAGTATGAATGGATTCAATCCGATGGCGAATTCCCCGATATGTCGGGCGCCCTCGTCTGTGTCAAGAACGCCGTTTAGCTTTTTGGACAGGCCATCGCAGGTCGCTTTGACTATCCTGCCGCTCTCGAATGTGAATGATATCTTGTTGTAAACGGTTCCCTGGTAAAGAGATGGCGTATTATAGGTGATGGTGCCGTTGATTGATTCTCGAACCGGAGCCGTGTAAACCTCGCCGTCAGGAATATTCCGCCTGCCGTCGCACTTGACGATCGGTATCCCCTTTATGGAGAATGTTAAATCGGTCTCCGGGGCCTTGATCTGCACTTTATCAGTGGCCTCCATCAACCCGATCAATCCGTCCATAGCTTTCGACATCCTGGCATAATCTGCACAGCAAACCTCATAGTAGAAATCCTCGAATGCTTCCTGCGAGGTCTCGGCCAGTTGCGCCATGGCATTATTCGGGAATCGAAGAACCACCCATTTTTTCCGTTGGACTCTTTCCTCCAGGTGAACCGGCTTGTAGAAAAGAATGTTGTTCTTATCGATCTGTTTCCTATCGATATCGGCCAGGTCGAACGGATTATCGGGTCCCCGAAGACCGATATAGGCATCGGCTCGCTTCATCACCTCCAGGTGCAATTCGGCCTGTTTCCTGAACTGATCCTCGCCTGCGGATTTTATCCATTGCCGCACCAGGGATTCATCGCTATAAAACCAGAAAGGCACTGCGCCCTTTTCGGTAGTGAGCCTGATAATCTGTTTGCCCAGTTCGAGAGCATCCTTACCCTTTATTTCCAGATATAGCACCTCTCCCTTTTGAAGTCTGATGGAATAATCGACCAGTTGATGAGCCAGAGTTTCGTTTCTTTTATCCTTCATTACAACTCCTGTCCAGATAATTCAAATTTGTTATCCTTGCTATAATAGCGTTTAGACTGTTTATTCGCAACAGACAGTCATCAGATATATTTGGGTATTGCCGACAAAAAAAGAAGCGATCTTTAAAGAACTTTTCAGATCAGATCGGCGTTTTAATCAAGACTGGGTTGTCCGCCATTAAGGGCATTGAATAAATTATCTGTCACGATAGGTTTTAAGAATAGGGGAGATAGATGGCTTACCTTGAAATCAGGGATTGGATCCGGGAGTTAAAACCCGGGGAGAAAAAGGATGGAGTATTAAAGGAATACGGAGGAATCTCTCGCGAATCTCTGGAGAAAATGTATCGCACCATGGTGCTGGCGCGCCGGATAGAGCATGAGGAGAAAATGCTGCTGCGAAAGGGATTCACCAGGTTTTTCATCGGTTGCGGGGGCAAGGAGCTTATTGACGTCGTTGCCGCACAGGCGCTGGACCCGGCCGATCCGTTTATCGGTTATTACCGTAATAAGGCCTTTGATGTATATCGTGGCGTCTCCATCAAGCAGAAGATTTACGAGGCTGTTGGCGATTCCCGGGCAGAATCGACGGGTGGTATGCTGCAGCCGTCGCATTCATCATATCCGGAATTAGGGATTCTGCCTCAGGCATCGCCGACGGGTTCCAACGCCCTGGAGGCGGCCGGCCTGGGGGAGGCTATCATGAACCCGACGCCGATAAACGGGCCGGTGGGAATCTCCGGTGGCCGTTTCAGACGGGATGCCATCGTATTTTGCGCCATTGGTGAGGGCTCCACGTCATCGCCGGAATTCCATCGAGCGGTCTTCTACTCCGTTTATAATAAAACGCCGAATATTTTCGGTATATATAATTGCGGCTGGGCTATCTCCACCAGCGTGCATGAGCAGTTTCCCGAGGGCAATCCCACGACATCGTTCGAGGGCTTCAAGAGATTCGGATTGCTGATCGAGAATTTCGACGGCACCGACATCAAGGAATCGATCGCGGCTTTCGGCCGGATGCTGAAGTATGTAAAATCGGGTAAGGGTCCGGCCATCGCCAATATCAATGTCACCAGAGAGGATTCGCATTCCGGCTCGGACGACCAGACGCATTACATGGAATTGAAGGAGCAAAAATATCATATCGAGCATGACCCGCTTAGAAAGGCGGGCAAGCAGCTTATCGATGACGGCCTGTTTACGCCCGAGGAATTGGTATCCATGTACGATGATATCGACAAGGAGGTGGCGAAGATCTCGGCGGAAGTGATAGCGGATATCCATTACAAAAAAGCGTCGCAAGTATTGACAAAGGTATACAGCTATAATCATGATACGGCTCGCGAACGCTGGGACAAGCTCTTGAAAGAAAAAGCAGGGATCAGAGCGGAACGCTACAAGGAATTTCATGAAAAGGGATATTTCCCCACCGCCGAACTGCCCGAAAACCAGGGCCCCATGAGCATGCGAACGGCTATAAATTATTCGCTATTCGATATCTTTATGATGTCCGACAGTTGTCTTCTGTTCGGGGAGGACGTAGCCGATTTCGCGCGGGAGGTATTCGAAAAAGGCGAAGAGGCAACCAAAGGGCTCAGAGGAAAGGGCGGCGTTTTCCTGACCACCAGGAATCTCCTGAGGGCATTCGGGATCGACAGGGTCTACAATACGCAGCTCGACGAGGCTGGCATTCTGGGGCGCGCCCAGGGGCATTCCTACCAGGGGAGAGTGCCGTTTCCGGAGATCCAGTTTATCGATTATGTCAGCCCCGGCTACCAGCAGCTTAAAGACAGGATCGCTACCGCCCATCAACGTTCCAACGGCAAGGTGCAGCTGCCGATGGTTATCAGGGTTTCGTATGGCGGCTACAAGCAGGGTGCGGGGGCCATGTGGCATTCCGAGGCCAATCTCGGCACATTTATAAATATGCCCGGGCTTCACGTGGTGGTGCCGTCCAACGCCGCCGATGCCGCCGGGCTTCTGCGCACCGCCTTCGTGAGCGGGGACCCGGTGCTTTATTGCGAGTCGGTGGCGCTGTATAACCGTCGCGATTGGGACGGCTACAACATCCTGGCCAAATACCCGCCCATCGAGGAGTTGATCCCGTTCGGCAAGGCGGAGGTCTATAACGAGACCGCCACGGATATAGCGATCATTAGCTACGGGATAACATTGCCGATGTCGCTCAGGGTGATGGAGCAGTTGGCGGAGAAGGGGATAAATGCCAGGGTCGTCGATCTGAGAACGGTCAAGCCGATGGACTGGGAGACGGTTGAAAAGGCGGCTGTAGACTGCTCAAAGGTATTGATCGTCTCCGAGGATCGCTTTTACGGCGGCGTGGGGCCGACCATTTCGGCCTATATAGCCAACCAGCAGTTCGAACATCTCGATGCCCCCGTCCGGCTCATTACCGCTCAGGATGCGCGGGTGGCCTACGGCCCCGACGGCGACGAGATCTGCCTGCCTCAGCAGGATAAGGTGCTGGAGGCGGCTATAGAGCTGGCGGAGTATTAGAATCAGCGGCGTCGGGAACCCCTTCCCGACGCCTTATTCCGGCAGGAAGGGGAGCCTGCCGCCGTAAAAAATTGCTTTGCCACGGTTTTATTGGCCATGGGATTTCTTACCTTCACCAATTAAAGAATAGAAGTGTTTTTTTCTTGCCATTAGATGCTGGGCAATATATTTTATAATGGGGTGTTTGCAATAAAACAATTTATTTTTGCCGTTGATCCTGCGGCAGTTGAAAACAATGTTGGCCTTAATGACGCCACTATACTTTTGACATTTTACTGTTATACTTATAGTTATGCGTTTTGTGGCGATAAGCTGAATTGATCTGCAGGCACCCCTTTTATAAATTAAGGGGAGTATTGTAATGAGCTTGGAATTATCTATAAGTGCTAAGGAGTTGCGGGAGAAGTTTTTCGGTTTGAAAACCAAACGCGATATTGCAACTCTCCTTGATGTCACAGCAGGACAGCTGAATTACTATCTATATAGGGTACCTGAAGGTAGCCGATATACTAAATTCAATATACATAAGAGATCCGGGGGCCAACGAGAAATTAATGCACCCTCAACCGCGTTAAAAATTATACAAAGAAAATTGAACCAAGTATTGCAGGCTGTTTATAGACCGAAGCCTCCGGTACATGGATTTGCGCCCGGAAGGAGCATTCTCTCAAATGCTGAATTACATAGCAATCGTAGGAATATATTGAATTTAGATTTGAAAGATTTTTTCCCAACAATAAATTTTGGCCGCGTGCGCGGTATGTTCAAGGGTAAGCCATATAATCTCAACTCTTTAGTCTCAACAATATTGGCACAGATATGTTGCTTTGAGAATTCTCTCCCCCAGGGTGCACCAACATCTCCTATCGTATCCAATATGATATGTGGAAAGATGGACAGTGAGCTTCTGCAACTGGCCAAGAAAAATAAATCCAACTATACAAGATATGCAGATGATATCACTTTTTCAACGTCTTTACGAGATATGCCTAATGATATCGCAATAAGAAATCCTGATGACCAGTTTATCGTAGGTAGCGCTTTAGAAAAGTTAATAGGTGATAATGGATTCATTATTAATATATTAAAGGTTCGATTGCAAACAAAGTATATGCGGCAGGAAGTTACGGGGCTTATAACTAATAAGAGGCCCAACGTAAAGCGTAAGTTTGTCCGCCAAATCCGTGCCATGCTTCATGCTTGGGATAAATACGGTTACAAAGCGGCTGAACAAGAATATTTAAATAAATATAATAATAAATACCGACAGCATCCGAGATATTCACCATCATTTGCAAATGTAGTGAAGGGGAAATTAGAATTTCTTGGAATGATCAAAGGGAAAACATCTCCCATATACATTAGATTTCGAGATAAATTGAAAAATGTTGCGCCACGGCTTGTTAAGGGGCCTGTCAACCAACTTGAACCACTGGCAGAGATGTATAATGATTTGAAAAAAGCAAAGAACAAACAAGAGCGAGGTTTTCTGTTACAAAACTTATTGAATAGATTATTCAAATTATATCCTTTCCCTATGTTAGAGAGTTTCCTTCGTAACAAGGGAGCGGAACAGATAGACGGAGCATTCAAATTAGATGGTTGGTTTTATATTGTCGAATGTCGTTGGCGAAAACATTTAGCCGATATAAGAGAGTTAGACGGACTGATAGGTCAAGTTCAACGTTCTGGGAAACAAACGATGGGGCTCTTCTTATCAATCAATGGTTGGTCTAAAAATGTCCCGGTGCTTCTAAAACAGAATCCTGAAAAATCCATTATATTAATGAACGGAGATGATGTCGATTTTGTTTTGGGTGGAAAGGTGGATTTTATAGACCTTATTCTGGCAAAAGTGGCCTCTCTTAATTTTAAAACAGAACCGTTTTTTAGTGCAAAACGATATATGAGGCAAAAGAAGTAACTTCTCACGGCACATTGAAATAATCTAAATATGGTATATTCGATTTCGTAGGGGTCGGGTTACCCAACCCCTAAGGATAGCGATGAACTATCTACCCGAAGAACGGATACTTATAATCTTTCAGGGGCAGGAAATTCTCTTTTATGGTTCTGGGGGATGTCCAGCGGATCATATTCAATAAAGAGCCTGCCTTATCGTTGGTCCCGGAGGCTCTGGAGCCGCCGAACGGCTGTTGTCCGACCACCGCCCCCGTCGGCTTATCGTTGATATAGAAATTCCCCGCGGCATGCCGCAATATGGTGGAGGCTTTGTCTACAGCCGCCCGATCCCGCGCGAAAATAGCGCCGGTCAGGGCATAGGGGGATGTCTTATCGCATAGTGCCAGCGTTTCATCATACTTGGCATCGTCATAGACATAGACGGTCATCACCGGCCCGAATATCTCCTCCTCCATCAGCTTGAAATGGGGATCGGTGGTCACGAAAAGTGTCGGCTCGATAAAGAATCCCCGGGAATCGTCGCAGTTGCCACCGAAGACCAGTTCCGACTCCTTGGATTTTTTGGCATAATCTATGAACGATTTGATGGAATCGAAAGCGTCCTTGTCGATGACGGCATTGACGAAGCAGGAGAGATCGTCGGGATCGCCCATCTTCATCTCTTTCGCATGAGCGATCAATATCTCTTTTATCTGCGGCCAGAGCGATTTCGGGATGTAGGCCCTGGAGGCGGCGGAGCATTTCTGCCCCTGGTACTCGTAAGCCCCCCTGGTGATAGCGGCGGCGGTAGAATGCAGATCGGCGGAACTGTGCACGACAATGAAGTTTTTCCCGCCGGTTTCCCCGACTATGCGAGGATACGATTTGTAGTCTTTGATATTCTCGCCGACCACTCGCCACATGGTATGGAAAGTCGCCGTGCTGCCCGTAAAATGAATGCCGGCCAGGTTCGGATTTTTCAATATCAGTTCCCCGACGTCGCTGCCGCGCACAGTCACCATATTGATCACGCCATCGGGCAGGCCGGCCTCATGCAGAATCTGCATTATCAGGCGAGCCGTATAGACCACGCTGGATGCCGGTTTCCAGATCACCGTATTGCCCATGATAGCAGGCGCGGTCGGCAGGTTGCCGGCGATGGAGACGAAATTGAAGGGGGTCACTGCGAAAACGAACCCTTCCAGCGGTCGATATTCTAATTGATTCCATATGGCCCCGTCGCAGGCGGGGTTGTCGGGCTGTATATCGAAAATCTGCTCGGCGTAAAAGACATTGTAACGGAAGAAATCAACCAGTTCGCAGACCGCATCTATCTCCGCCTGGAAAACGTTCTTGTCATGTGCCAGCATGCAGGCGGCGTTCATCTCATAACGATATGGCCCCGCCAGGAGGTCGGCCGCTTTCAGGAATATGGATGCCCGCTGCTCCCAGGGCATGGCCTCCCATGCCGGTTTGGCGTTCGATGCAGCTTCTACAGCCGCCTCGACCTCACCTTTGCCGCCTTTGAAATAATGCCCCAGAACATGCTTGCGATCGTGGGGGGTGGTCATGGGAACCTTGTTCGATGTAGTAATCTCCTGGCCGCCGATAATCATGGGGGCATCGATCTGAGTATTCTTAAGCCGGTGCAGTTCTTCAGTCAGTTTCGCTCGCTCGGGGGAGTCGGGGGCGTACGAATAGACAGGTTCGTTTTTTGGCTTAGGTACCCTGAAATCAGCCATTCTATCCTCCAGGCATCATCAATAATCCATATCCGCGCACCGTGCGCCCACGCACACGATTCCACATTGAAATTGATACAGTTAATTTAGTCAAGCAAATATTGGCATGCTATTTTTAGCGAGATCTAAGGTTATTTGACATCCGGGAAAATTGATTGTAAATATTCAAGCGCGGAGTAAATCGTATACTTAAAGGGATTGCAACCGAATTAAGGAAACCAAATCGCTGCCGATGAGGTATCATTGAGATGAAGAATTTAACAGGGAAGAACAAGGAGGAGATGTGAAAAAAGTATTTATCATTCTGCTGGGTGCCACAATTCTGCTGGGCTGTGGAGCATCGCGGAAGGTCACTCGCCTGGAGAGCGATACGGTCACCGATCTCAGCGGCAAATGGAACGACACGGATTCCCGTCTCGTGGCCGAAGAGATGATTTTAGATTGTCTTTCGCGATCCTGGATTACGGATTTCGTAGCGGTAGCCGGCGAAAAACCTGTGGTAACCATTGGCACAGTCCGCAATCTTTCCAACGAGCATATCAGCACGGAGACATTCACCACCGATATGGAACGGCAGCTTATCAATTCCGGCCAGGTGAGGTTTGTGGCCAGCCGTGATCAGAGACAGGAGATGCGGCAGGAGAGAGGCGAACAGCAAGAATACGCCTCGGACGAGACAGTCAAGAGGATGGCAGAGGAGATCGGGTCAGATTTTCTGGTTCAGGGCTCAATAAAGACCATCGTCGACCAGATCAAGGGTATAAGAGTGGTATACTACCAGACCGATCTCGAGATGATCAATGTTGAAACTAATGAGAAGGTCTGGATCGGATCCAAAAAAATAAAGAAAGAGATCTCCAAGAAAAGCACGAAATGGTAAACTATAGATCCGCCGGTAATGCCCTCCGGGTGTTACTGCCGCTGGCGGTTATCTATAGCTGCGGTGCTGTAGCTACCAGGACGAAGTTCCACGAGCCGATAGCGGAGGAACTTCGATCGGGCAATTACGACATGGCCGTCAACGGCATTGAGGCAGCCAGGGCAAAGGGCAAATACGGCGAAAAAGATCGCCTTCTGTATTATCTCGATTCCGGCATGATTAACCATTATGCCGAGTATTTCGACACCAGCAACGTGAAGCTTTCATCGGCAGAGGACGCCGCCGATGAGCTGTTTACCAAGAGCATCTCCCGGGGGGCGGCCTCTCTGCTTCTCAACGACAACATCATGGAATATGCCGGAGAAGATCACGAAATTCTATATACGAACCTCATAATGGCCCTGAATTACATTTCTCTCGACGAGTTTGATGACGCTTTCGTTGAAATCAGGAGGGCGAACGAGAAACTTGAGCTTTTAGAGCAAAAATACGACCTGGCCGCCGAGGAATTCAACTCCGCGACCGGGGATGATGAAGAAAGCGTAGAAATCGATTATGAAGCTGTCAAGGTCAGGTTCAACAATGATGCTTTCGCCCGTTATCTGAGTATGAGAATATATGCAGCCGAAGGCAAGATGGATGACGCCCGGATTGACTACGACTGGCTGTTCAGCGCATTTGAGACCCAGCCGCATATCTATGATTTTGATCCGCCGGATGTGAAAATAGCAGCTGATGGTGGGGCGCTTTTAAGCGTGGTCGGGCTGACCGGGCTGGCGCCGGTCAAGGAGGCCTTGAACCTGAGAATCAGAACCGATAAGGACCTGGACCTGGTACAGGTGCTCTATACCGATTCGGAGAGGAAAGATGTTGAATACGGGCATCTTCCCATTCCGGTTAGCGCCGATTATTATTTCAAATTCGCAATACCGAAATTGGTGCCGCGATCCTCGATAGTAAACAGGATCGAGATTCTAATTAATGGCAAGCCTATTGGCGAACTCCAGCTGATTGAGGATATATCCCGGGTGGCGAGCGAGACATTCAAAGCCAAGAGCTCTTTGATCTATCTGCGTACGGTGGCGCGAGCGGTGGCCAAGGGGTTGGCGGCGCATAAAGTAAAGGTCAAGGCTGATACGGGCGGGCTGGAAGGCTGGCTGAAAAAGGCGGCGGTGGATGTTGCTACCGACATCTCTGAAAATGCCGATCTACGCTGCGCCCGGTACCTGCCGGGCAAGATATTCATAGGTGATTTCGAGATTGAACCCGGCGTCTATGATCTGGGGATAAGGATCATTGATTGGGACGGTGCGGAGATCGAATATATTTTTATTCCGGAGTATCATATCAGAGAATACGAGCTAAACCTGGTCGAGGCCATTTGCCTCCAATAGGTGCCCGCCAATCCGGGAGGAGCCGGCGTTATAACAAGCTTATTTAATTATCTCTAAATTAAGGGAATATCACCTTTTCCTTCGCATGCCCGATCTCTATAAGTTTTTTCTTCAGATCGAGTTGCATCATGGGCGGGCCGCAAACGAATATTACTGTATCATCAGACGCTTCCGGGAGTCTGTTTTTCATTTGCTCGGGATCGATTCTGCCAACGCCCATTTCCCAGCCGTCAGGAGCTTTAGTGACAATGTAATATCGTTTGAAATTATCATACTGGTCGGCGTAACGGTCAAATTCGTCTTTGAGGATGATGTCGTCGATAGTCTTATTGGCGAATAGCAATGATAAGTCTACGTCGATTCCGAGCTTGAGGATGGTTCTTATCATCGATATCATGGGGGTAATGCCTGTGCCGCCGGCAACCATGCCGACTCTGCTGGCCATGCCTTCTTCGAAATGACCGCCCTCGTGGGGGCCGCTCATCCAGATCTCATCGCCATACTTCCTGTCATGCATGAAACCGGAGACCAATCCATCGGTGTAACGCTTGATCGTCAATTCGAAGTGATCCCTGGTATCGGGTGTAGATGTGGGGGTATACGGTCTGAAATCCAGCAGCTGATTTTTGTCCGGATATATCTTTACATGATCGCCCGGCAGGAAATCAAAGGATGTGTTTTCAGGCAGTTCGAACCTGAACAGGTTGGTATCATGCGTTAAGTATACAACATCAATAATGCGGTAGGGAGTTATATTGGCTTTCTGACCGCTCATATCGATTCCTATAGCTTAATTATCGCATACCTGCCGGAATACCCGCATGAAATTTCCGCCGAGTATCTTTTTGATATCATCATCAGAGTAGCCCCGGGTCACAAGGCCTTCGGTGATATTAGGCATCAGCGAGCAATCATCGATCCCCTCAGGCATGCGGTGAACGCCGTCGTAGTCGGAGCCGAGCCCCACGTAATCCGGCCCGACGAGCCTGACTATATGATCTATGTGATCGACTACGGTACCGACATCGATTTTGACAACGTCAAGTCTTTTGCTCAATTCCCTATATAAAGGTGTCTTCCGCCTATCTGCATGTTTCTGATAGAGAGCTTTGATAGAATCGAACTCAGCCTGGTGCTCCTTTGTAAAGGCGTCATCGATATCGTTGAACTCCTGGGAAAGATATCCGCTGTAGAAATTGATCCCGATCATGCCGCCGTTAGCGGCAATAGCCTTTATCTGTTCGTCGGTGAGATTTCTGTCATGCGGGCAGATTTCGTGGACACAGGAATGAGAGGCGATGACCGGGTCGGATGTGATTGTCAGTATTTCCTCAACCGCTGTCGGATGAGCATGGGAGATATCGACTATCATTCCCAACTCATTCATCTTTCTCACAACCTCGCGCCCGAAATCAGTCAAGCCATTGAAGGCCGGTGTCGTATCCGCCGACGATATACACCAATCGTTCGAGGCGGTGTGCGTCAGGGTCATATATCGGACACCGCGGTCGTAGAAATGCTGGAGGTTATCGATGTCATTAGCGATGGCTACCCCGTTCTCAATAGCCAGAAATGCCGCGATACGGCCGCTTTCAATGATATCCTCCGCCTCTTCCGATGTTCTACAGAAGGCTATCCTGTCGGGATTACGCGAGATTTGCGCCTCCAGCGAATCGATCAGCTCGTCCACTGTGGAACGGCATTTTTCAAGCGGCGTTTTGGTATCGAGCCAGCAGGCGAAAACCTGCAGATCGATTCCACCCTCCTGAAGGCGAGGAATATCCATGTGGCCGGTGGTATCGCGCGTGGAGAAATCGAAGCCTTCCCTCACCATACGAAGCACGGTGTCGCTGTGCAGGTCAGCGACCAGCGCGTCCCGATGCAGTTTCATCGGGTCGCGGTTTGCTGTTGAGCAGGCCAAAAGCCCTCCTGTCAAAATCGCAAGGATTATTATTGTTTTTTTCATAAGCGGTGTATAACAGGTCTGGAAGGCTAAATCAAGCGGAAATCAAAAGACCGCCGACAACAATCCCGCCAATGTTCAGGACGGCTCTCCACCAAAACCGTTATAGGGAGAACTGTGATCTCTGGAGAATCCGAAGGACCCGATACATCTGCGCAACAAAAGGAAGATTGCCTTAAACCCCGACTCCTTTTTTCGCTCTGGCTATAAAATTATACAGCCAGCCGAATATGACTCCGCCGATGAAACAATCCACGAAAGCCCAGATCAGCCCTATAAAGCTCCCGATCGGTGTGATGGAATAGCCCCGGTAAATCCGGCTTATGAATACCGGCCCGGCTTGAGCGCCATCGAAAAGCATGATCCACCAGGTGATGAAGAAAAGCCCCAGGCCGAAGAAAAGCCCCGATGTCAGCCCCAGCGCCCAGACATTGAATCGACACGGCATGATGCACTCCTTTCCATGTAGTAGATGCCGTCCCCGATGCATACTCGTCAGGTTGAATTCACTTCTAACAGTTTTATCATACAGCGTGTCGACACGGATTCAAACAAAAATCGATCGCTCGATGGAAGAAGGGAAATATTTAAGGACCGTCAACTTTTCAGCGATGGCGTGGCCTCCTTCAATCCCTGATAGAAAGCGGGGATATCGCTTTCGAATATCATAATCCGGTTGCGCTGCCATTCGCCGTCGACCTTGCGAGACTCGCAGATGGTCAGATATTTATTGCCGTTGGACGCCTCTTTCACATCGAGGAAGTATGTTCTTCCCTTGGTCTTGATTGCCTTCGTGAAGATAGCCTCTTTTTGAGTCTGGGTAGCCATTTTGCCTCCTTTTCTAGAGAATTCCATTTCTTTGCCTTTTCAAATGTATAGGTAGGGACTGACAGAATCGGTCAGTAAAAATAAAAAAATCTATATTTCTTGAATTAATTATGATTGGGAATTATAATAATTACGTGATATTGTTAAAGGTTATAAAAGCCATAACAATAACCGGCGCTTTATGTTTGGGTCTGATCTTTCTTTGCTGCTCCCATATCGGTCACCGGGCCAGGGTAAAAAAGGGTGTTAACGTATCGGTGTTGGTAGCTCCGAGCCGGGAGACTTACGATCCTCCGGGCACGCATTGGTCCAGAACCGGTTATGCTGGCAACGATTTTTCGGAGCAAGGCCGGACTGATATCCAAATTTCCTCGGGTTATGCATGGAAGCTTCGGAATAGCCGCAAATTGATGGTTCAGGCAAATTTCGCGCTTGCAGACGGATATTATTTCCCATCAACGGGGTTATACTACCAGGCTACTACTGATGATTTGCCGGTGGCTACCGGGATCGGAGTCCTTATCGGTCAAGACCCATTATTGTATTTACTATGGGGCCGAGATTTTTCAAATTGCAGTGATTGTCCAACGGGTGCTGGATTAGATATAGGCTTAGGTTTCGGTACGGGACCATCATATCTTGTTGACGCCAGATTCTTCTACAGATTTGGAAATATTCAACTTGGTGCATTTACAGAATATCGCTATTACCGTAACGTGTTGAACTTTTGCACGGAAAATTGCGATTATGATAGTTATCTGAAATCAAGATGGTCATTTGGTGTAATATTTATTCCATAGAATGTCATGACCCGACTCGTTATTCGGCCGTATTAGACTTGTAGATGGAATGGAGTTGATTGAAACCACAGTTTGTAGTTTGGCCTTGCCATCACAAATTGCTTTGCTTATTATGGCTTGAGAGAGTGGAATTACCGGGGCAGTAGCTCAGTTGGGAGAGCGGTACGTTCGCAACGTACAGGTCAGCGGTTCGATCCCGCTCTGCTCCATTGGATTTGTCGTGCTAGGCGGGGAGTTAGCGGTGCCCTGTAACCCGGAATCCGCTGTACCGGGGCTGAATCCCCACCGGCGGTCCAGTTGACCGGGATCTTCGGCCGGCCGGAAGCGACCAATCCCGCCAAAAGCGGGACAAAGGGTCAGGTCCCGCGCAACGGCCGGCCGCCTAACCCCGTCAGGACCGGAAGGTAGCAGCGGTAAGCGGCAGCGGCGTGTGCCGTGGGGTAATCTGGCCCCAGCGGACGATCGGAACGGATTCCCGGATAGACGGAACAACGGTGGGTGCACGGTTAATATTTGCGATAGAGATTTGAAATGTCATACTTAGCCTTAGCCAGAAGATACAGGCCCGGTGATTTCGACACCATCCTGAGCCAGCACCATATCACCACGACGTTGAAGAACGCCGTCTCGTTGGGACGGGTCTCCCACGCCTATCTGTTCTGCGGCCCTCGCGGCACCGGCAAAACAACCACCGCCAGAGTCCTGGCCAAAGCCCTCAATTGCGAGAAGGGACCTACTCCTGAACCCTGCGGCGAATGCACCGTCTGCAAGGAGATAACAATAGGCTCATCCCCCGATGTCTTCGAGATCGATGCCGCCTCCAACCGTGGGATAGACGATATCCGGGAGCTTCGGGAAAATGTCCGCTACAGTCCGGTTGGGGGACGATACAAGATATATATCATCGACGAAATCCACCGCTTGACCAGGGAAGCCTTCGATGCCCTTTTGAAAACGCTGGAGGAGCCGCCGTCGCATGTCATCTTCATCTTCGCAACTACTGATCCGCAAGCCCTGCCGGCCACCATATTATCCAGAACCCAGCGCTACGATTTCAAGAGGATACCGGTCTCCGCCCTGGCGGAAGCGGTGAATTCGGTGGCTCGCAAGGAGGGCCTGTCAATCGATCCCAACGCCGCGCTTTTGGTAGCCAAAAAGGCCGATGGTTCTCTAAGAGATGCCTTATCTCTTTTAGACCAGCTTTCGAGCTTCAGCGATTCAAATATAGAAATGGAAAGGGCTGCAGAGATCCTGGGGGTGGTTAAGACCGATCTTTTGTTTGCGATCGCTGAATCCATTATCAATCATGATGCGGCGGAGGCGTTAGCTCAGATAAGCGAATTCACGAAATCGGGCGGAGATCCACCGGAGTTGGCGGAGGCCCTGACTGGATACATTCGTACGCTTCTTCTGATAAGAAACGGAGTCGACGATATTGAAATACTGGAACTCGACAAGATGGAAATGGAAAAAGCCAATAAGCTCGTCGCCGAAATCGATCCCGTCGATCTCTTACGATATTTCACGGCCCTCGCAGATTATAAATTGTCTGTTAAACAGGGGCAGGATCCGGTATTTACTCTGGAAACCACCGTGGTGAAAATGGCAGCCATGGACCGCGCGGTCTTGTTGGAAGAGCTTTTGAAGGGCATGCAGATGAACTCAACATCGAGAGGATTTACCGCAGGACCGCCCCGGAATGCCCCTTCGATATCAGGTCAAAGAGGATCTGATAAGGCGGAGAAATTCGCCTCGGGCAAGAAATCTGCTGCAGACGATCCTCCGCCAAATACGATTCCTAAGCGAAAACGAACCGAAGGATCTCTTACCCTGGAAACGATCTCAGCCGAGTGGGATGGTTTCTGTAAGTTTGTTTTCAAAAAAGATAAAGCGATCTTTGCGCATCTGGGAATGTGCAGGCCTTCTGCATTTGATGATAGTTTGCTGACCATAACGGTGAACGGCAACGGTAATTTTCAGTATGAGCAACTATCCAGGCCGGGTAGGAAATCATCGCTGGTATCTCTGCTCGAAGAATATTTCTCGTCGGATATTAAATTGAAGTTGCTTGCGGGTTCATTTCAAGCGGAGGATCAAAATTCTGCGGCGGCCAGACGGGAACCTGGAAAGGCATTTGAGGGATCACCTGTTGCGAAAAAATTGTTTGATCTTCTGGGAGGGGAGATTATCGGACAATGATACGTCTAAAAGGAGTAAAGAATGCACGATTATTTTTTGCGGTTGATAAAAGGAGCATACATGGCTAAAGGAATGGGCGAGTTAATGAAGCAGATGCAGGCTATGCAGGCCAGGATGGAGCAGATGCAGGAGGAGCTCGCCGAGAAGAAGATCGAGGCGTCATCGGGTGGCGGTATGGTTAAGGTGGTGGCTAACGGCAAGCAGGAGATTCTCGAAATAAAGATTGATCCGGAAGTTGTTGACCCCGGCGATGTCGAGATGCTGGAGGAGTTGATTCTGGCGGCGGTAAATCAGGCCAAAGAAAAGGCCAGCGAGCTCCAGATGGAAGGGCTTTCAGGATTGACCGGCGGGCTCAAGATCCCGGGACTGCCGTTTTAAGCCGCATGTCGAAGGCTCTGGATGAATTGATAGAGGCCTTTTCCTCTCTTCCGGGGATCGGCAGGAAAAGCGCTGCCCGGCTGGCTTTCCATCTTTTGAAAAAGCCGGTTGAGGAATCGGAGGAGATTGCGAAGAGGATAATCAACGCACGTCGCAAGCTCAAGGCCTGCTCCGTATGCGGGAATCTTGCCGAGGCCGATCTGTGTGATATATGCGCAGATAAATCCCGCTCAAAATCGGTTATATGTGTTGTAGAGGAGCCATCGGATGTCTCCGCTATCGAAGCTACCAGTGAATTCAGGGGCTGCTATCATGTTCTGGGAGGTGTTCTATCTCCTCTCGATGGTATCAGCCCGGAGAATCTAAATATAGACTCTCTCAAAAGCAGGGTTAAGGAGGGTGTCACAGAGGTCATACTGGCAACCAATCCATCCACTGAGGGTGAGGCTACTGCCACCTATTTGACATCTATCTTGAAGGGTAGAGGGGTCAAGATGACCCGGATTGCGCGGGGATTGCCGGCGGGAGGATCACTTGAGTTCGCAGATAAGACTACTCTGGCCAGGGCAATGGAGAATAGAACTCCGCTGGAATAGAGAAATAAATATCAGTTTTCGAAATTATTATTAAAAAAGATTTGGCCTCTATCCCGGAGGGAAGAGGATAGAGGCCGATTCGGGAAATTCAGGAACCGTTTGTCCAACAGAACCTGATATAGATACTTACCTGAGCGCCAGTTCCTGCTCCATATTTAGCCTGAGTGATTCTATGGACTCCAGTTGCTGGAATTTGCTCAACTGCTCATATTCGAGAATAGCGCGTGCCTGGATTATGGCGTTAAGCTCCGCGGTCTTATACTCAGTCAGTATAGCGTAATATTCCTTTATGAGCCCTCTGACGGCGGTACCGTTCATGTTGGTCCAGTTGGATGTGAACCTTTCGATCTCCTGAAGTCTAATGTCTGCCTGCAGCCTGGCATAGACCATCTTTTCCCGGGCCGTATTCTCGATGATCGTGAGCTTCTTAATCTGGGAATTTGTCAACTCAAGTGATGAACGAAGCTCCAGAATCTGCGAAACCTGGGTTGCCGGCAGGTTGCCTGCGGAAGCCGCCATGGCCAGGGATAGAAACCCTGCCATCAGAATTACTGTGACTTTTTTCATTTTTTACCTCCAGTTGATGATTTTACGATTGACAAGAGCGAGTTATATCATTATCCTCATACATAGAGGGCGTACTCAAAGTTGTCCTGCACGGGACCTGCGATCGTCTGGATTAATTAGGCGGCCAACCATTATTTCCGACGATCGCTCGCCCTCTCTTTTTTTGTCTTCAATCTGATATACGGAATTATCAATGGGGTGGTTGCAAAAATATAGGGAGGTGTGCGAAGCTTGTCAGGAAGGGTTCCTATCCCTTCAGGCTAACCAGCACCACGCCAATCAGAATGAAGGTCAGGCCCGCCCACTTTACTGTACCGAACGGTTCCTTTAAAAAGATGAAGGATACCAGAACAACCAGCGCATAACCGGTGCTCATCAGAATCGGGTATGCTACGGATAGATTGGTCTTTGAAAGGACGATTATATAACCGCCCACCGATGATATGTAGCCAGTCAAACCAAGAAGGACATAAGGATTCGTGACAGCGGATAATGCAAAATCGATTATTGATCTGGTGCCTATTTCTCCTACCTGATTCATCCCCACCTTTAAGAAGACATGCCCGCAGACGTTCAGGGCGATGACGCATGCCATTATTATTATCAGGGTCATAACAGGTCCTCGGATTATCTTTCCGTCAATAGGATTTGAATAGAGTGCCCCACTCTGTCGTCTCAAGCCAGTTGTTGAAAATCTTTTTCCCCTTGAATGGATACCATAATTTATCGTGGTAAAAGGCCGAACCGAATACGAAGATATACACCAGGGGTGTGTGGAACAAGAGCTTCTGCAAGATCTTCAATGGTGAGAACCAGAAAATATCGCCGACATGCGAAGCCAGATTATCACCCACCTCGAAGCCGAAATTCAACTCAGAAATATCTTCGCCGGCAATCTCTATCTCTTCGATACGCCCGTGCCCCAAGCCTTTCTCATGCCCCAATCTTATATATCCGATGCTCATGGGATCAAAGCCCATCATTTTCGCCGCCACTGCGTCGATGGCGACCTGATCGGATGAAGCCAGTATATAGTTCTTGACATGAGGGATCATTGTACGTGGCCCGGGCCCGGAACCGGCGGTAGTGGCATCCATGAAAGCAAAAATGCCGGGATGGATCTCCTTCTGAATGGATAATAGATCAACCAGCGTTTTGTGAATTTCCGAGTGAGTATAATGCCTCTTTGTGTTCAGAAGACCGCCGAATGCGTTCTTCATGGCGCCTGTTGTAGTAGTGTAGATATGGGTTTTCATGGTTGGGAGATGGACGATGTTTTTACCGATAAAAAACTCCGGGATGCGGATTCCCTTGTCGTAGATCTTATCCAGAACGAGCATGGGAGATTTTGGCGTGTATTCCACCCATTTCAGGTCTTCAGGGTCGTTATTATATCGTTCCGGAATTTCGTATTTCTCATAAACCGGTTTCAATTTCAGGAGTTTCCCGCCAAGATAGGGGTCGGTGACCACGGTATCGTTATGCACCGCCGCCAGATCATCCATACCCGTCGATTTCAGCGCCTTAACCGCTCCCTCAAGCTGCCAGGGGAAAGTGTTGGCGCCGGGAAATGGCAGGTGCCAGGAGATATTATCTTTTAGAATGGTTGTCTTCCCCGATGGCAGGGCATCCTTAAGCCCTGCCAGATCGGCCAGCCTGATATAATCGTATACGGCGGTTTCCGGTTTCGTCTTCAGGACTGCGACTATCGATTTTGTGGCCATACTATTTGCCTATCCAGAATTAACAATTATCAGGACCGCAGCCAGCCAGAGCATAACACATACAAGCAATGGCGGATCGGTCAGCATCAACCTCGTCGGGTTGCCTCCCATCTCCTTATGAAAAATCAAAAAGAGGTATCGAAAGATCCCGTAAAGCACAAAGGGAATAGTCAGCGAAAGCCACCTGGTGCCGAAATGATCCACTACTTCCGGCGAAAGAGTGTAGAAGGCGTAGGCTACCACGGTAGAGGCGGTGGTCACCGAAATCATCTGATCCAGAAAAGGGGTCGAGTAGCTTTCGAGCGATTTTCGGTGCTCGGTAGCGCCATCGGTCAGAAGGGTAAGCTCGTGGCGTCTCTTACCGAAACCCAGAAAGAGCGCCAGCAGAGTGGTGCAAACC